>OHUF01000853.1_pt1 | contig 11872 bp, 7 predicted proteins | sample 1579131 | NCBI WGS metagenome assembly OHUF01 (sample SAMEA3879553, study PRJEB24766) | human gut metagenome | biome: human-associated habitat; feature: feces | place: USA | collected 1985/1987 | reverse complement strand
AGACAAATATATGGCTGGAATCGTATTCTGCGCTCATATATTATGTCGGATTTGCCCTTTTTCCGTTCGTTCTTTTCCTGGTTTATCCGCACGTTTTGCTGGATGCGCCGCAGTCCGCTGCGTGCGAGAGGTGTATTGCCGAACCGCAGGAGAAACTCCTCTTCGCTCATTGCGAGCCACTCCCGATCCGAAATCGTCAGCGGGTCGAACAGGGGATCGAAATGCGGCGAGCGGTGCATGGGGGCTTTTTGGTTGTGGGGACAGCAGCTCTGGCAGCGATCGCAGCCGAAGATCCATCCGTCGAGGTCGGGCAGGGCGCTGTCGGACTCCTTTTCGATCGTACGACAGGAGATGCAGCGGTTCGTGTCGATCACCTTGGGCGCGACGATGGCTCCCGTTGGACAACTGTCCAGGCAGTTCCGGCAGCGGCCGCAACGGGCTCCTGCGAACGGGGCATCGTATTGGTCGGACGGCAGGGTAAGTACCAACTCGCCCAGCAGGACATAGGAGCCGTATTGGGGCGTAAGCAGCAGGGATTGCCGCCCGATCCAGCCCAGACCCGCTTCGACGGCCAGTTGTTTTTCCAGCAGCGGAGCCGTATCGACGAACGTGCGGCCCGTGAGCCCGGGGTATTGCCGGCGCAGGGCTTCGAGCATCGTGCCCAGCATCTCCTTGAGGACGGGGTGGTAGTCGTGGTTGCGGGCGTAGGAGGCGATTTTTGTGCGGCACCCGGGCGGATAACCTTCGCCCAGCGGGTTCTTGTAGCTCACGGCGCAGACCACGACCGTCTGCGCCCCTTCGACCAGGCGTCGGACGTCGAAACGTTTGTCGAGGTTGCGTTCGAGGTATTCCAGCGAGGAACCGTAGCCTTTGGCGAGCCATTCGCGGAAGTAGGATTCGTTCTCCGCAAGATGTTTGCAGGGCGTGATTCCGCAGAGGTCGAAGCCTGCATTCTCGGCAAGTTTTTTGATGTATTGACCAGAGATCATGGCGATAATTCGGCTCAAAAATAGTGTATTTACGGCAAATAATAGTAAATTTGCCCCGAGTATATTCTCATTTTAATTCGAAAGAAAATGACTATCCATACACTTTACGAACTGGTTCAGCACAGTGTAAAGAGTTTTGCATCGAAAGTCGCTTTTGCCATGTACGGCGGGGAGGAGCTCTCCTATGCCGAGGTGGGAACCCGCGTCAAACACGTGCAGGACCTTTTGATCGGAGCCGGTTTGAAAGCGGGCGACAAGGTGGCGCTGTTGAGCAGCAACATGCCCAACTGGTGCGTTTCGTACCTGGCCGTCACCTCTGCCGGCATGGTCGCCGTGCCGATCCTGCCCGATTTCTCGACCGAAGAGCTGGAGATGATTATCGCCCACTCCGAGGCCAAGGCGCTGATGGTTTCCGACAAGCTCTTCGCTAAATTGGCGAAGTCCACGATCGAATCCCTCCATATCGTGATTCGTACCAAGAATCTGGGCGTGATCGCCTCCCGTCCTGCGGCGGAGAAGGGAGCGGTCGGAATTCCGAATCCCGAAGACCTCGCGGTCATCATCTATACCTCGGGTACGACGTCGCGTCCCAAGGGCGTGATGCTCTCCCACGCGAATCTCTGTGCGCAGATTTCCATGAGCGCCGCCATTTTCCCGATCTTTCCCGACGATACGTTTCTCTCGGTGCTGCCGTTGGCGCACACCTACGAGTGCTCGATAGGTATGATCTATCCTTTCTCGATGGGGGCCCGGGTCGTTTACCTGGATCGTCCGCCTACGGCCTCGGTTCTGATGCCGACGCTTGCCGAGGTACGGCCTTCGGTGATGCTCATCGTGCCGCTGATTATCGAAAAGATTTATCGTCATCAGATTCTCGCCAAGTTTACCTCCAGCGGATTCTGGCGTGCGCTCTACAAGATCGATTTCATGCGCCGTTATCTGCATCGTGTCGCGGGTAAGAAGTTGATGAAGGTCTTCGGCGGGCGGCTGCGCTTCCTCGGTATCGGGGGTGCGAAGCTGGACGGCGGCGCCGAGAAGTTCCTGCTCGAAGCCCGTTTTCCGTACGCTATCGGCTATGGCTTGACGGAGACGGCACCCCTGTTGGCCGGTGCAGCTCCCTCGCAGGTGCGCCTGGGTTCGACCGGGCCTGCCGCGCCGGGCGTTGAGCTGCGGTTGGAGAACGTCAATCCCGAAACCCGCCAGGGCGAGATCGTTGCCAAGACGCCGAGCGCCATGATCGGTTACTATAAGAACCCCGACGCTACGAAGGAGGTCTTCACCGAGGACGGATGGTTCCGTACCGGAGATTTGGGCGAATTTTCGGCCGACGGGTGGCTTTACATCAAGGGCCGGCTGAAGAATATGATCGTCGGTCCCAGTGGTGAGAATATCTATCCCGAGGATATCGAGAGCGTCCTCAATTCGCACGTCTGCGTCGCCGATTCGGTGGTTACCGAGCACGAAGGCCGCCTGGTGGCGCTCGTGCATTTCAATACCGACGCTCTCGAAGCCAAGTTCGACGGCTGGAAGGAGGATTTCGAGAATTGGAAGGAGAATCTCAAGAAGGAGGTCGTCGATTATGTGAATTCCAAGGTCAATCGTTTCTCGCATATCTCCGAGGTCGTGGAGGAGAAGCAGGAGTTCGTCAAGACTCCGACGCAGAAGATCCGACGTTTCCTCTATACCAAGCGCAACCCTCACCAGAAACACGAAATGTCCAAGCGGTAGGGGTGTGTATGCAGTTATGATTCAGGTGCAGATTTCGGTTTGCGCCTGAATCTTTTTTCGGACGGTCGGGTTGCTTCCCGATCGTTTCCTTTGGCCGGAGCTCGTCCCGACTTTCCGATAGAGCTGAGCTGTGTCTGTGTCGGGGCAGTGCGGACCGGATGCCGCTGTTTCGGTTCCGTATGCTCGTTCGTGTCTGCTGCCTCCGGCGGAATGTGCAGCGGTCGAGGTTTTACCGGAGCGTCTGTTTTTCGGATCCCGATTTGTACGGCACACCGCCGCTTCGCGTTGTCCGGTTTCCCGGGAAGAGGGATTTCTTGCAGCGTGAACTTCGCAATTTCTACTTTGAGGGTTGCGGACGCTGAAGGCGTTGGCAAAATAAAATCGGAAAAGACGCACGGTCTTTTCCGATTTCGTTGTATGGATTGCTCGCAGCCGGCCGATTTTTCCCGGATTATTCGGGAATCTGCACCGAGTCCGATGGTGTGGACAGATCGGGATGGATCAACTCGTTTTCATAAATGCCCAGCGTGCGGTAGTAGTCGTTGAGCTGGGCCAGCACGTCTTGGCGTCCCATGTAGGCCGCCAGATAGTAGAGCCGGTCGAGCGATTGCATCTTGTCGATGAGTGTCTGCGTGACCATGTCGCCCTGAATGCCTTGGAAATCGAGGTAGTAGTCGATATACTGCATCAGGTTGCGGGCATAGCTCATCAGCAGGCCGTCGCCCTTGTCCGGGGCACCGGCCATGTAGTAGCCTTCGATGAAGGGGAGGGTGTTGGCGTCGGTGTAGCGGATCTGTTGGGGCGGCAGTTTTTCGAGCCCCATGTCGAGCAGCCGGATCGCCTGTGTCGAATCCCCACGGAAAACATACTCCTTGGCTGCACGGGCGAAGGATTCGCGGGCTTTCGAGGCGCTCAGGGTATGTTGGATGGTGTGGTCGGCGTAGGTTCGGGGATCGCTCAGGTTTCCGTAACGGAATGTTTCGGTCAGCAACGGCGTTACGTAGTCCGGATCGACACGCCCGATCTCCTGCACGTTCCTGCATGGCGTGTAGATCGGTACCAGCCGGTAAGTGTAACCGTCGAACTGGAGGTAATCGAGCAGCCCGAGCGATTGCAACGTGTAAACCTGTGTGAAATGGATCGGACGCTTCCAGTCGAAATGGGCCAGCATGTCGAGCAGCATCATCTCGCTCTTGTCGATCGCCCGTTTGGGCAGTTCCATGTAGATCGTATCCACCATCAGGTCACGATCGGCTTCCTTGACGATGCCCGAGGCGATCGCGTTGTCCTTGTTTACGGGCAGGGCGAAACGGTTGCTCGGCAGGTAGTCGATTTTGCTTCCGTTGCTCAGAACAAGTTTGGTGCGCGGATCTTCGTTGCGGATAAAATCGATGGCCTCTTTCAGCTCCAACGGGCGGTCCACGATGTTTTCTATGGGCAGCATGTCGTTGGTGTAGGTGTATTTGCTGCGTGGCAGCGTGAAGGGGATGCCCGGCGCATCGTTGGCTTTGGTTTTCAGTTCGTCGATGTACCATTCGGCGCCCAGGTAGCTCGTGTTCATGATCCGCACGTCCGGGCGCACGCCGTCCACCTCCTGATTGAACCACAGGGGGAAAGTGTCGTTATCCCCGTAGTTGATGACGATGGCGTTGGGCAGTACCGATTGCAGGTAGTTCCAGCCGATGTCGCGGGCCATCGTGCGGTGCGAACGGTCGTGATCGTCCCAGTTCTGGGCCGCGAGAATGCCCGGTACGACCATGCAGACGACCGTAGCGGCTATGGGAGCCATGAGGCCCTTGCGTCGGGTGGCCCAGACGATCAGGTCGCGCACGGCGAGTACGCCCAGGCCGATCCAGATGCAGAAGGCGTAGAACGAACCCGCATAAACATAGTCGCGTTCGCGCGGTTCGTTGGGCGAGGTGTTGAAGTAAACCACCAGCGCGATGCCCATCATCACGAAGAGCCACATGACGATCGAGAAGTTGCGCGGATCGCGGTTGAGCTGATAGATCAGGCCGATAAGACCCAACAGGAAGGGGAGGAAATAGTAGGTGTTGCGCCCCTTGTTATTCGCTATTTCGTCCGGCAGGTTGTCCTGCGGCCCGAGGTAAAGCTCGTCGATCCACTTGATGCCCGAGAGCCAGTTGCCGTCGGTGATGATCGCGTCGGTAGGCTGGATGTCGCTCTGGCGCCCCACGAAATTCCAGAGGAAATAGCGCCAGTACATGTGGTTGAGCTGGTAGGTGAAGAAATAGTTGAGGTTCTCGCGGAACGTCGGCTCCACGATTACCAGCGGTTCGTAGCCCGAACCGTCGTCCCAAAGCGTCCGGCGTCCGAAATCGAGCACTTCGATCTTGTTCGGGCGTCCCTGCGCGTCGCGGACGATTTCGCCGTTTTCATCCCGTTCGTAATCGGTCCGGGTGCGGTAGGCGCTCCATGATTTGTAACTCTCCTTGCTGGCAGCGTAGTTCCACATACGGGGGAACAGATGCATGAACTCGTCGGGGTGTTCGTACCCGGAGATGATCGAAACCGTTTTGTACTTGCCGTCGTCGTCCAGGTAGCGGACATCCTTGTATTTGTAACCGGAGGTCGGGGCCGAGAACTGGGGACCGTAGAGCAGCGGTTTGTCTCCGTACTGGTCGCGGTTGAGCAGCGAATAGAGGGCGAACGGATTGCTCGGGTTGTTGCTGTTCATCGGGGGATTGGCCGCGGCGCGGATCGTAACCGATGCGTAGGACGAGTAGCCGATGAGGATCATCAGCGTCGAGAGCAGCACGAGATTGAGCACCGTGCGCCCTTTTTTATGGGTGAAATATACGCCGATGCCGAGCGCTCCCAACAGGGCCACTACGAAGAACACGAGGCCCGAATTGACGGGCAATCCCAGTGAATTGACGAAGAAAAGGTCGAACAGGGCGCCGATATAGACCGTATGGGGGATGATGATATTGTTGATGAAAACCAGAATCGCGCCCGAAATGAGGGTGCTGACCGCAATACCTTTGAACGTGATGCGCTGCGTTTTGCGGAAATAGTAAATGAATCCCAGCGCGGGAATGGTCAGCAGGTTGAGGATGTGCACGCCGATCGAAAGCCCCATCAGGTAGGCGATCAGCACGATCCAGCGCATCGAATGGGGCTGGTCGGCCTGTTCCTCCCATTTGAGCATGAGCCACACCACCAGGGCGGTGAACATCGACGAGAGGGCATATACTTCGCCTTCGACGGCCGAGAACCAGAAGGTGTCGGTGAAGGTATAGGCGAGTGCTCCGACCGCACCTGTACCCAATACGGCCACGATGTTGGCTTTCGTAAGCTCCGCGCCCTGACGGGTGAGGATGCGGCGTGCCAAGTGGGTGATCGTCCAGAAAAGGAACAGGATGCAGAACGCGCTGGCCAGGCAGTTCATGGCGTTTACCATGTGGGGTACATAGTACGTCGAGGGTGCCAGTATCGTGGCCAGGCGGGCCAGCAGCATGAAGAGCGGTGCTCCGGGCGGGTGCCCTACTTCGAGTTTATACGAGGTAGCGATGAATTCGGAGCAGTCCCACAGGCTCGAAGAGGGCTCCATGGTCAGCAGATAGGTCATGGCCGCAATAGCGAAGACGATCCAGCCGACGATGTTGTTCCAGCGTTTGTAGCTATTCATTTGAGTTTCGGTTTGTCCGCGAAGACCGCATACGCCCGTGTCGGAATTTTCTGTTTTTCGGGAGTGGCCCGTCGGATTCAAGTCTATAATAATTGTCTGCAAATATATTGGAAAATCGAATGCGACACCGGATTTACCGGTTTTGCCGGAGCGGATTTCCCGTATCGTGCAAAGATAATGAAAGACAGGCGATGGACCAAACTTTAATATCGGTTTTCTTCCGCCCTGCATGGCGGGGGAGCGAACGTCTTTTGCGCCGGCTCCGATCGTCGGTTGTCCGGGCTTGTCCGGGCTGTCTTCTATCTTCTGCAAAGATAGTAAGATAACGCTTAAATCGGTTGTTTATTTTCTGTTTTCCCCGGATTGGGGTTTGTTTGTGAAGAAGCGGAGACGGTCGGCAGAGTTCGAAATAAATTTGGTGTTGTATTTTCCTTTTGCTATCTTTGAAAAAGACAGGTCGAGCTTCGAGGGGCTTCGGATGGATCGTGTCGGTCTGTCTTGAAACTGCTCCCGAAAACTTAAAAATTAGAAAGATGAAGAAATTATGGCTGTTGATTTCCGGCCTTTCGATGTTGGTCGGATGTTCGAACGGGGACGACCTTATCTGGGATTTTTACAATCATTCGGTCTATTTTGCCGTGAAGGACGCTACCGGCAGGGATCTGTTGGATCCGGCGACCGAAGGCAATATTCTGAATGAGGGACTTCGAATCGTTTACAACGGGGAGGAATATCCTCTGCTGTCCGATCTTTATACCCGGGCGACCCTTCCCCGCGAGCTCGGTTTCCGGCTTGCGGAGTGGAAGGGGTGCCATTACCTCACGTTCGGTGAATTCGACCCCGGCGGTTACCGCGGGGAGGCTTTTGTCGTCGAATGGGGCGACGGTACTCGGAACGAAGTGGTTTTCGACCTTTATACTACTTGGAAGAGAGGGGAGCCGACGATTCATCGGCGGTTGTGGCTCGACGGTGCGGAGCAACCCGTGGACTCGCCGGTCGATCTCTATTTGAACCTGGTGAGGGAACCGGCCGATTCGGTTTTCCCGGATTACCGCAACGAGGCGATCGTTTTTACGGTGGAAGATGCCGACGGTGCGGATTTGCTCGATCCGTATCGGGAGGATAATGTTTGCAATACGGGAATCGAAATAAAATACGGCGGCGAAAGTTATCGGGCGGATTGGTGGGGGCCCAGTTATTTGCCGCCCCGGAAATTGGCTCTGCGTATGGATACCGATTCGGAGACCGGTCGCGGCATCCTGTCTTTTGGGGATTTCTCCCCGTTGCGGAATTATCGCGGCGAAATCTTTTCGATCGATTGGAAGAACGGACGCACGGACGAGGTGTCGTTCGACCTTTACGTGGAACCGGGGGATGCGGGCGTTCCGACCGTCCGCCGGGCCCTGAAGCTCAACGGTGAGGAGTACGAGTTGGAAGCGGGAGCGGGTATGCGGATCGGAATCGTATTGTAGAGCCGGTGTCGGATTGGCTGCGAGTCCGGCTGTGCGGCGGATATTTCCCGTTGTGGCGCTGCCGTCGATCGTGCCGGCGCTTTCGTTGCTGCGGACGGTGCATTTCGGGACGATCGTCGGATATATAAACTTTGTCGCGGTTTTTACCGTTTTTGTTCGTAAAAAATGTTAATTTTGTGCCTCGGAAGATATTGCTTGTTATGGAATCGAAATTGACCCTTTACAACACGCTCGACCGCCGCAAGGAAACCTTCGAGCCGATCAATCCCCCGCATGTGGGGATGTATGTCTGCGGACCCACCGTATATGGCGATCCGCATCTGGGACACGCCCGGCCGGCGGTGACCTTCGACCTGTTGTTCCGTTATCTCCGGTCGCTCGGCTACAAGGTGCGCTACGTGCGCAACGTGACCGACGTGGGACATCTGGAGCACGATGCCGATGACGGTGAGGACAAGATTTCGAAGAAGGCGCGGCTGGAGCAGCTCGAACCGATGGAAGTGGCGCACTATTACACGGAGCGTTACCACCGGGCGATGGACGAGTTGAACGTGCTGTCCCCCTCGATCGAACCCTGCGCCAGCGGCCATATCATCGAGCAGATCGCCATGGTGAAGGAGATTCTCGACAACGGTTTCGCCTACGAATCGAACGGGTCGGTCTATTTCGATGTGGAGAAATACAACCGGAAATACAGTTACGGCCGTCTTTCGGGTCGCAACCTCGACGATATTCTGACGAACACGCGCGAGCTGGACGGGCAGGGCGACAAGCGCCATTCGTGCGATTTCGCCCTCTGGAAGAAGGCTTCGCCGGAGCATATCATGCGCTGGCCTTCGCCCTGGAGCGACGGCTTCCCCGGCTGGCACATGGAGTGTTCGGCCATGAGCACCAAATACCTGGGCCAGCGGTTCGACATCCACGGCGGCGGTATGGACCTGATGTTTCCGCATCACGAATGCGAGATCGCGCAATCGACGGCGGCGCTCGGCCACGACTCGGCCAAGTATTGGATTCACAACAATATGATTACGATCAACGGTCAGAAGATGGGCAAGTCGCTCGGCAACTTCATCACGCTCGAGGAGCTTTTCACGGGCAATCATAAGTTGCTGACGCAGGCCTATTCGCCGATGACGATCCGTTTCTTCGTATTACAGGCTCACTACCGTTCGACGCTCGACTTTTCGAACGAGGCGTTGCAAGCCGCCGAAAAGGGACTCGACCGCCTGATGAAGGCTGTCGAGGCGCTCGACAAGATCAAGCCGTCGGAGCAATCCACGGTGGATCCTGCGGAGCTCGAAACCCGCTGCCGCGAAGCGTTGGATGACGATCTGAACTCACCGATGGCGATTTCCGCACTGTTCGACTGGGTGCGCATCATCAATCAGTTGGTCGAGGGGCAGCAACGGATCACGGCGGCCGACCTGGAGAAGCTCCGGGAGATCGTCCGTCGTTATGTGTTCGATATTTTGGGCCTGCGTGACGAAAAGGCGGCTTCGGCCGGCGGCAAGGATCTGGTTTCGCCGTTGGTGAATATGCTTCTCGACCTGCGGCAGACGGCCAAGACCGAGAAGAATTGGGCGCTGTCGGATAAGATCCGGGACGAGCTTACGGCCATCGGTATCCGGGTCAAGGACCGCAAGGACGGCTGCGACTGGGAGATCGAGTAGCGTTTCGTCGTTTTAATTAATGTATTGATAAATCGATCGTTCCTGTTCGGTGTATTCCGGACGGGAACGGTGTGTTTGGATCGTGCGGGCGGTTGCCGGGGCGGAAAGACCGTCGCAGCCGTTTCGTGCGCCGAATGATTATTGAAGGGAGGATTTGTGTATGAGTGAAGTAAAAGGAGCGGCGATGGAGCTGGGAACCGAGCGTATCCGCAAGCTGCTCGTTCAATATGCCGTGCCGGCCATTATCGCAATGACCGCCTCGTCGCTGTATAACATGGTGGACAGCATCTTTATCGGGCACGGCGTGGGGGCGCTGGCCATTTCGGGGCTGGCCCTGACGTTCCCGCTGATGAACCTCGCGGCGGCGTTCGGTTCGTTGGTGGGTGTGGGCGCCGCGACGTTGGTGTCGATGCGCCTGGGGCAGCGGGATTACGAAACGGCCCAGCGGATTCTGGGGAATGTCGTGGTGCTCAACCTGATTATCGGAATCTCTTTCGGGTTGCTGACGCTGGTTTTTCTCGATCCGATTCTCTACTTTTTCGGAGCCAGCGATGCGACGATCGGCTATGCCCGGGAGTATATGTCCGTCATTCTGTGGGGCAACGTCGTTACACACATGTACTTGGGTCTGAACGCCGTGTTGCGTGCCGCCGGGCACCCGCGCAAGGCGATGTACGCCACGATCCTGACGGTGACGATCAATGCGATTCTCGACCCGCTGTTCATCTTCGGCTTCGGCTGGGGCATTCGCGGCGCGGCCATTGCGACCGTGCTGGCGCAGATACTCGCGCTCGTCTGGCAGTTCCGCATCTTTTCGGACAGGAACGAGCTGCTGCATTTCCGGCGCGGCATCTACCGACTGAAAGGCAAGATCGTGCGTAATGTGCTGGCTATCGGCATGTCGCCCTTCTTGATGAACCTTGCGGCTTGTTTCATCGTGATTCTGATCAACAAGGGGCTCAAGGAGTACGGCGGCGATCTCAATATCGGTGCTTATGGTATCGTCAATCGGTTGGGATTCTTCTTCGTGATGATCGTCATGGGCATCAATCAGGGCATGCAGCCCATTGCGGGGTATAATTACGGTGCCCGGCAGTTCGACCGGGTGGACCGGGTGCTGAAATTGACGATCATCGGCGCTACCTGCGTCACCACGCTCGGATTCCTGATCGGCGAATTGGCGCCGCGCTTGGCGGTGTCGGTTTTCACGGACGATCCGGAGTTGGTCCGTCTTTCGGCCGAAGGTATGCGCATCGTCTTCTTCTGCTTCCCGATCATCGGTTTCCAGATGGTGACGACCAACTTTTTCCAGAGTATCGGCATGGCGGGCAAGGCGATCTTCCTTTCGTTGTCGCGGCAGTTGCTTTTCCTGATGCCGGGTCTGATTTTCCTGCCCCGCATCTTCGACGAGCTGACGCCCTGGAACGGCAGTTGGGGCGTATGGTGTTCGATGCCGCTGTCGGATTTCCTGGCTTCGCTGGTTGCCGGTGTTATGCTGTTCTACCAATTCCGGAAGTTCAAGGCCAAGGCTGCTGCGGGGAGAGGCGAGGTTTCGGGAGCCGAAGTCGAAAACGATCGCAGAGTGAATGAATAAAAACCGTTGCACTATGGAACAGGATAAGTTCGTTATCAATATAGGTCGCCAGCTCGGCAGCGGCGGCAAAGCCGTCGGGGCGTACACGTCTATGACAAACAGTTGATCAATCTGGCGGCCGAGCAGAGCGGCCTCTGCACGGAGCTTTTCGAGCAGGCCGACGAGAAGAAGTCGAGGAGCCTCTTTTCCTCGCTGATCGGTTATCTGCGCATGCCTTTTGCAAGTGAAGAGGGGAGTGTGACCGATGTGCTGAGCAGCGAGGCGTTGTTCAAGATACAGAGCGATGTGATCCGCGACATCGCCTCGCGGGAATCGTGTATTTTCGTGGGCCGTTGTGCCGATTATATCCTGCGGGATCATCCCCGCGCGGTGAATGTTTTCGTTACGGGGGCTCCGGAAGATCGGGTGCGTCGCCTTTGCGAGCAGGAGAACGTAACGCCCGAAGAGGCCGAAGCGCAGATGGAGCGTACGGATGCCCGCAGGGCTTCCTATTACGACTATTTCAGCAGCGGCAAGTGGGGCGAAGCCGCAACCTACCATCTCTGCATCGATTCCTCGGTGCTGGGGATCGAAGGTACGGCCGACTTTATCCGGGAGTTCGCGGAGCGTAAACTGAAGATGAACCTGTCCGGGCGGTAGTCGGCGGCTTCGAGCGTGTTCGGCATAATCCAAGGATGCGTCGGACGGTTTTGGGAAGGGATGAAGGAAACGGTTTTCGGACGGTCAGTGCCGGTGTGATGGAGCCTGTTTTCGATCGGTGGGTT
>OHUF01000850.1_pt1 | contig 11905 bp, 8 predicted proteins | sample 1579131 | NCBI WGS metagenome assembly OHUF01 (sample SAMEA3879553, study PRJEB24766) | human gut metagenome | biome: human-associated habitat; feature: feces | place: USA | collected 1985/1987 | reverse complement strand
CCGGCTCTCCGCGACGCTTTCGGGCGGCGAGAGTCAGCGCGTGAAGCTCGCTTCGTTCCTGTCGAAGGAGAGCACCGAAGGCAACGTGATGTTCATCTTCGACGAGCCTACGACAGGACTCCATTTCCACGACATCAACAAGTTGCTCGACGCCTTCAACGCCCTGATCGCCCGGGGCCACACGATCGTGATCGTCGAACACAACATGGACGTTATCAAGTGCGCCGACTGGGTCGTGGATCTCGGCCCCGAAGCGGGCGACCGGGGCGGCAGCATCGTCTTCGAAGGCACTCCGGACGGGCTGGCCGGCTGCAAGGAGAGTTACACGGGTCGCTACCTGGCGCTCCGCGAGAAAAACGAATAAGACAACGATGGAATTTACCACCTATACGCTCCCCAACGGCATCCGGGGCATTCACCGTCGGATCAAAGGCAACGTCACGCACTGCGCCCTGCTGGTGAACGCCGGAAGCCGCGACGAGTTGAAGAATCAATTCGGACTGGCTCACTTCACCGAACACGCCCTGTTCAAGGGCACGGAGCACCGCAAGGCTTACCAGGTGAACTGCCGGCTCGAAAACCTCGGCGGCGAACTCAACGCCTTCACCACCAAGGAGGATACGACGATCCACGCCACGACCCTGCGAAGCGACTTTTCGAAGGCCGTAGAGCTGATCGCCGACGTCGCCTTCCATTCGACTTTCCCCGACCGGGAGCTGGAAAAAGAGAAGGAGATCATCTACGACGAAATCAACACCTACAAGGACTCTCCGGCCGACATGATCTACGACACGTTCGAAGACATGCTCTTCGCCGGATCGGAACTGGGACACAATATTTTAGGCCGGAAATCGAGCCTGGCACGCTTCAGCGGAGAGTCGATCCGGGAGTTCGTCGCACGCACGCACACCACCGACCAGATGGTTTTCTCGTCGATCGGCAACCTCTCGGCCAAGAGCGTCGAAACGACCGTCGCCCGCTACCTGAACGACATCGAAAGTTCCGCACGGGATTTCTCGCGCCGGCAACCCGCCGCCGTCGAACCGTTCACCCGAGCCGTCGCCAAACATACGCACCAGACGCACTGCATCATCGGTGCCCGGGCGCAGGGGATCAACGACGCGGAGCGGCTGCCGCTGGCACTGCTCGTCAATCTGCTCGGCGGCCCTTCGGCCAACTCCATGCTGAACGTGCTGGTGCGGGAGAAAAACGGCCTTTCGTACAACATCGAAGCCTCTTACACGCCTTACAGCGACAGCGGCATCGTGGCCATCTATTTCAGCTGCGACCACGACAACACGGATCACTGCATCGAACTGATCGAGGGAGAGCTGGGACGGCTCCGCAACACGCCGCTCTCGGCCCGGCGGCTCTCGATGGCCAAGAAACAGTTCATCGCCCAGCTGGCGATCTCGATGGAGAGCAACGAAGGTTACATGCTCGGTGCGGGCAAAAGTTTCCTGGCGCACCGCGAGGTCGATACGATGGAAGAGGTATATCGCAAAATACAGGTTCTCACGGCTGAAGACCTGACCGCCGTAGCTTCGTCGGTCTTTTCCTCACCGTCGCGCCTTATCTATAAATAACGGTTTTCAACGATCGGACACACACTAATATGGATGCACTCGAACGATATGTTCACGATCTTTCGTCACCGGAAGAAGAGCTTCTGCACGAACTCGACCGCCAGACGCATCTGCGGGTCGTACAGCCGCGCATGCTCTCGGGGCACATCCAGGGCAAGCTGCTGGAACTGCTCGTGCGGATGCTACGGCCCCGCAACATCCTGGAAATAGGGACCTTTACGGGTTATTCGGCCCTCTGCATGGCCGCCGGGCTGGAAGAGGACGGCGTGCTCGACACGGTGGAGGTGGACGACGAGCTGGAGGAGTTCGCCGCCTCGTTTTTCCGCCGCAGCCCACATGGACAAAAAATCCGTCAGCATATCGGTTCGGCACTCGAGATCGTCCCGACACTCGGATGCACGTTCGACCTTATATTCATCGACGGCGACAAGCGCGAATACCCGGACTACTACCGGATGCTAATGGGTGACGGAGGAAGCAAAGCGTTGGTGCACAGCGGATCGATATTGATCGCAGACAACATCCTCTGGTCGGGCAAGATCGTGGAACCGGTAGCACACAACGACCGCCATACGCAGGCGCTGCTGGAATTCAACCGCATGATACGGGAGGACGAGCGGGTGGAAAACGTGATCGTCCCGATCCGGGACGGATTGAATCTGATCCGGGTAAAATAGGACAGCCGTCTGCCGATAAAGGCGGGGCGGACTGGAGAGGAAAAGAAAAGCACTCCGGTAACAAGCAAACAGTCGGCAGACAACGAAAAAAACGACTCTGTAACGACGAATTTGAAAAATCGACCGATATGGAATTGAGTGAATTACAAAAACGGGTGGACACATGGATCCGCGAATACGGTGTCCGCTATTTCAGCGAACTGACCAACATGGCCATTCTGACCGAGGAGGTGGGGGAGCTGGCCCGCGTCATGGCCCGCAAATACGGCGATCAATCCTTCAAAGCGGGAGAAAAGGAGAACCTGGCGGACGAAATGGCCGACGTACTGTGGGTATTGGTCTGCCTGGCGAACCAGACGGGAGTAAACCTCACCGAAGCCCTCGAAGCCAACTTCGCCAAGAAAACGGCCCGCGACAAGGAGCGGCACCGCAACAATCCCAAGCTATGAACCGAAACCCCGAAAAGCGGGGATAATAACTTATCCGAGAAGGGGGTTCGGGAGAGGATGAGAATCACAAACGCGGACACAGGCTGTGAATAAGCGACCGTCGGACGATGGCTGGAACATTGAAAAACATAATAATTGCCTAATAGGTATTCCGGGCGATTACGTTCCCGAATCGTTCCGGCAGGTTATGTACGACGGAAGTCATTATCGACAAAATACGGACCTTCCGACAAACCATCTTCCGGCAAACCGCCCGATAAAAGCGGGATCGGATACGAAAAGCCCGTAATCCCCCGAACAAGGGGCGATACCGCGATAAAATACGGAACTGTTACCTGTAATCAAATACTTTAGAGTTATGAAATACGATTTCGATGAGATTATTCCGCGACGGGGTACCAACTCCGTCAAATGGGATCTGGCCACAGACGAACGGGTGCTGCCTATGTGGGTGGCCGACATGGATTTCCGCACGGCCCCGCCCGTACTCGACGCCCTGGAACGACGGCTCCGCCACGGCGTTTTCGGCTATACGAAGGTACCCGACGCCTATTTCGAAGCCGTGAAAGGGTGGTTCGGCAAACGATACGGATTCCGCATCGAAAACGAGTGGATCCTCCCGACTACGGGCGTCATTCCCGCCCTTTCGGTCATCCTGAAGGCCCTGACCGAACCGGGCGACAAGGTGATCCTTCAAACACCCGTTTACAACTGTTTCTTCGCCGTGCTGGAACGGACCGGCCGTCAACCGCTCGCCAATCCGCTCATCAACGAGAACGGCGCCTATCGCATGGACCTCGAAGATCTGGAACGCAAGGCGGCGGACCCGCAGGCCAAGCTGATCTTCCTGTGCAACCCCCACAACCCGGCGGGCCGGGCCTGGACCGCCGAAGAGCTGACACGCCTCGGGGAGATCTGCCTGCGGCACGGGGTAACGGTCATATCGGACGAAATCCACTGCGACCTGACGCTCGACGGCCATCGCCACATTCCGTTCGCCTCGCTGAACGAAGAGTTTCTGCGGCATTCGGTCACCTGCACCGCCCCGAGCAAGACCTTCAACATCGCCGGTCTGCAAGCGGCCAACATCATCGCCGCCGATCCCGAGATGCGCCGGAAAATCGACCGGCAACTCGTCGATAACGAACTCCACGCACTGAACGCCTTTGCGGTCGAGGCCCTGATCGCAGCCTACAACGAAGGCGGCGAGTGGCTGGACGAACTGAAAAAATACCTGTGGGAGAACTACGAATACCTGCGCGACTTCTTCGCCCGACACCTGCCGGCTCTGCCGGTCACTCCGCTCGAGGCCACCTACCTGGTATGGGTGGATTGTCGGACGTTGAAACGCCCCACGACGGAAATAGCCCGGCAGTTATTAGAAGAGGGGCACGTATGGATCAACGAAGGCGAAATGTACGCCGGAGAAGGGTTCCTGCGCATCAACATCGCCTGCCCCCGCAAGACGCTCGCCGAAGGGCTGGAACGCATCCGGAAAGTACTGGGGTAGGCATATACCGATCACCTGTCCGACCATAAACGAACGCAGAAGAGTCCCGTGAGGGACTCTTCTGCAAAAGGAGGCCATGATACAATGCAAACACTGTCCTCGCAAATGGATAAAATACCGAGATACGACGCTAAAAACAATGCCCCGATACCGGCCCCCGGCAAGGCGATTTCGAGCATACCGGTTTCAAAAAACTTCGTGTCCGCAGAAAGAATCAAAACCGGTAGCCCAGCGTCAGCGCATACGTCGTATTATGGTCGGAACCGGGTTTTGTCAGACGCGTCAGTCCATACTGTACTTCGGGACCGATGACGAAATGTCCGACGATGAAATCCGCACCGAAACCCACCCCTGCATCCCAGCGACGAACATCAAACTCGGTACCGTCGGGCAGAGAAGAGCGGAGCAGACAGGCGACATAAAATCCCCCGTGCAGCGCCAGTCGCATACGGGCCGAAAGCCGGAACGAAACGAGAGCTTCGACGGGAAGATCGAGGTAGGAGAGCCGTGTGGCCTTATCCGAATCGTAGTTGAAGACATTGTTCGAAGTCGTGGCACCCTTCATCGAGAAGAAAAGCCCCGAGCGAAGCCCCCAATGTTCTGAAAATAGGTATTCGACACCGGCTCCGGCGCGGATGCCCATTTTGATGTGCCGGTCGCCGAAGGAAGAGGCCGTTGCACCGACGCGAAGGTCGGCATGAAGTTGTGCCGAAGCACTGAAAGCGATGAAAAGCAGGATGACCGCAATGATGATCTTTTTCATATTACCGATTGTATTAAAAATATTATTTTTGTACCGCAAAGTAAGATCATACGCCTTTTTCGGGCAATACTGATTTATCAGTAATGGAGGCATTGCAACGCGAATACGAAAAGCTGCTGAACGCCCAGCGGTTCGACCCCCGGGAACTGGACTACTCGGTGTTGGAACGCCATATCTCCCAATTGACGCTGCTGTCGCAGGTTTCGAACAGCGGTATTACGGTCTTCGACATGTACACCCGTCGCCACGCCTTCGCATCGTACAACTTCGCGGAGTTGTTCCAATACGACCTGGAAGGTATCGCTGCGGAAGATTCGGACTATTTCACCGGCCGTATCCACCCCGACGACCGGAAGGAGTTGCACCGCAACGGCATTGCTTGTCTTCGCTACCTGATGGACCACAAGGAGTTGGCTCCCGACGTAAAGTTGATCGATGAATACCGGGTGGATGTCGGAGGACGTTACGTGCGGGTGATCGAACAATTTCAGGTATTGGAGTTCGACCGGTCGGGAAACATCTGGCTTTCGTTGAGCATATTGGACGTATCTCCCAATCAGGGAACGGAGGGCGGCGTACGCAGCCAACTGCTCAACTATCGGACGGGAGAAGTATTTCCGCTCCCGACACCCGAGGCATCCTCCCTTTCCGGCCGCGAACGGGAAATACTGCGCTTGATCAGCCGGGGAAAATTATCGAAAGAAATTGCGGACCAACTGAATATCAGTGTACACACGGTCAATACGCACCGACAGCATATCCTCGAAAAACTGAATGCGGATAATTCGATGGAAGCGGTTCGCTACGCTTCGGCCCGGGGTTTACTCGCCTGATACGGACAAAACGAAAGCGACGGGCGACCGCTATCGGCCGGGCTGCAGACCGGAAAACATCTCTTTGCGAGCCGCACCCCGGCAGCCTCCTGCCCGGAGAATCGGCTCGGATCGACGAAAAAGAGCCGCTATCTTTCTATTATTGTGCTTACAAAAAAAGCGTAACAACTCGATTTCTCGAACTGTTACGCTTTTTTCTACAAGAAAGTCCATTAAACCTTCCTGCCCCCATATTCGACTGCCGGAATCAGTGCGACCGACACGGACAACGACGGCAGCCAGGGAAATATAAAACCTATTACACCAATTTCAGCTCCTTCTTGATCCATTCGATCTTATCGTTCAGTTCGGCCCGTACCTTTTCGTAATCGGCAACGGACGGCAGGGCAGCCTTCACCCCGAAGTAGAACTTGATCTTGGGCTCCGTACCCGACGGACGGACACAGACACGGGTGCCGTCCTCGGTGTACCATTGAAGTACGTTGCTCTTATCCTGCTCCAGATGCGTCTTCTTTCCGGTACGGACATCAAACGACTCCAAAGTCTGAATGTCGTTGATCTTCACCACGGGCGAGCCGAGAATCTCTTTCGGAGGATTGGCACGGTAATCGACCATCATCCGCTGGATCAATTCGGCACCCTCCTTACCGGTACGTACGACCGACACGAGGCCTTCCTGGTAAAATCCGTACTTGACATAAAGCTGCTTGAGCCACTCGTACAGCGAGATACCCATCGTATCGCGCACCCAGGCTGCGGCCTCGGCCGCCAGCGAGCAGGCCGACACGCCGTCCTTGTCGCGGACGTAGTCCCCGGCCAGGTAGCCGAAGCTCTCCTCGCCGCCGCCGATGTACTGCATATCGGTACCTTCGTGCCCGCGAATGATCTTGGCGATGTATTTGAAACCGGTGAGACATTCGTAGCATTTCACCTTGAAATAGTCGGCTACGGCATCCACCATTTCGGTCGTAACGATCGTTTTGATCACGTACTGGTGCCCGTTCAGGCGTCCCAACTCGGCCCAGCGAGTCAGTTGATAAGTCATCAGCAGCACCAACGTCTGGTTGCCGTTCAACAGCACGTATTCGCCGTTCTCGTCGGGCATCGCTACGCCGATACGGTCCGAATCGGGATCGGTAGCCAGTACCAGATCCGCCTTCACCTTCTTCGCCAGGTCGATAGCCATCGACATCGTTTTACGCTCCTCCGGGTTGGGGGATTCCACCGTCGGGAAATTACCGTCGATCACCGCCTGCTCGGGAACCAGCTGCACGTTGGTGAAGCCGAAACGCTTGAGCGACTCGGGAACCAGACGCACGCCGGCACCGTGCATGGGCGAATAGACGATCTTCATGTCGTGGAAGCGTTTCACGCTCTCGGGCGAAAGCGACAATTCATATATTTTATTAAGGTATAACTCGTCGAAATCCTTGCCCAGAGCACGAATATTCTGCGGGTTCCGGCCGGTAAGCACCTGATCGACCTCGGTGATCTTCTCCACCTCGTCGATGATGTTCTTGTCGTGCGGTGCCGTAACCTGCGATCCGTCGCTCCAGTAGGCCTTGTATCCGTTGTATTCTTTGGGGTTGTGCGAAGCCGTGATGACCACGCCCGACTGACATTTCAGCTCCCGGATCGCAAAGCTCAACTCGGGCGTCGGACGCAGTGCGTCGAACAGGAACACGGTAAATCCGTTCGAGGCGAAGATGTCGGCCACGCGCTCGGCGAACATCCGCGAATTGTTGCGGCTGTCGTGTCCTACGACGACCCGGATTTCCTCGCCCGCGAAGTTGCGCTTCAGGTAGTTCGAAAGACCCTGCGTCGCAGCGCCTACCGTATAGATATTCATACGATTGGTCCCCACGCCCATAACCCCGCGAAGACCGCCCGTACCGAACTCGAGGTCCTTGTAAAAACTCTCTACAAGTTCTTTCATATCGTTATCCATCAGGTATTTAACCTGTTTTTTCGTTTCTGCATCGTAATTGCCGTCGAGCCATTTTTGCGCTTTCGCCAGCACTTGTTGTTCTAATCCGTTTTCCATAACTACATTGGTTTTATTTATAGCTTAAAGCCGTTATCCTTCAAAAATTTTATACGCAAATATACACAAATTATTTCCAATATTCACTATCAGCAAGTTAAAAAACAGGTGTCCGGAACGACCTTTTTTCCATAGTAAAAGTATCGACTTTTGCAAGCATTTTGCCGCTCCATTTTCACAAATTTATTTACAACTTTGTGCTACCAAAAAACGGATATACCCCTCCATCGATGTTAGCTCCCGCACAGACATATTGCGAAAAATGGCAAACCTGCTTGGACCAGATCAAGTCCCGAACGACCGAAGAGGAGTTCGTGAAGTGGTTCAAACCCATCGTGCCGCTCGAATTCGACGGCAAGACGCTGCGTCTGTGCGTACCCAACATGAGCTACGTCTATCAGATCGAGAAACACTACATTCCGTTCCTGCGGCCGATCATCTCCCAACTCTACGGACAGGAGATCCGTCTGCACTACGCCGTTCCCAAAAACGACGCACAGAGCGTGCCAGTGTCGAAAGAAGCCGACACGACGGCGATTTCGCAGTTCAGCACCCAGACCAATACGGCAAATATAAAAAATCCGTTCGTCATTCCGGGCCTCAAGAAGATCGTCATCGACCCGCAGCTCAACCCGAACTACACGTTCGCAACCTTCATCGAAGGGGAGTGCAACCGCCTGGCCCGTTCGGCGGGTATGGCCGTCGCGGTCGATCCGGGCCATACGCCTTTCAACCCGCTGTATATATACGGCAACTCCGGACTGGGCAAGACCCACATCGTGCAGTCGATCGGCCACGAAGTGCGGCAGCGCCATCCCGAACTGCAGGTGCTTTACGTTTCGATGAACAAGTTCCAGGCGCAATTCCAGACCGCCTACAAGAACGGCGAAATTCCGGATTTCATCCATTTCTACCAGATGATCGACGTATTGATTATCGACGACATCCAGGAGCTCACGGGAAAAACCGGCACCCAGAACGCCTTCTTCAACATATTCAACCACTTGCAACTGGCAGGCAAACAGTTGATCCTTACCTCGGATAAACCGCCCGTGGAGCTAAAGGACATCGAACAGCGACTGCTGACCCGCTTCAAGTGGGGACTTTCGACCCAGCTCAACACGCCCGACTACGACACCAAAGTCAAGATCATCAGAATCAAGGCTCAGAAACTCGGCCTCCAGCTTACGGACGAAATCGTCCGCTACCTGGCGGACAATATCTCCGCCAACGTCCGGGAAATCGAGGGCGCTCTGTCGGCCCTGGTAGCCAATACCGTTTATATGGGCAAGAAAGTTTCCCTGTCGCTCGTCAAGGAGATTCTGAAGGTCTATGTCCGGGTATGCCAGAAAGAGATCACGATCGAGCACATCATCGAAGTCGTCTGCGACTTCCTGCATATCGACATCCAGCGCCTCAATTCGCCCGAACGAACCCGCGAAGTGGCTCAGGCGCGTCAGATCGCCATGTACTTGGCCAAGCAGCACACCAAATCCCCGCTGATCGCCATCGGTTCGGCCATCGGAGGACGCAACCATGCCACGGTGTTGCACTCCTGCAAGGCGGTATCGAACCAGATCGAAACAGACAAGGCTTTTCAGCGACAGATGGAAGAGCTCGAAAAACTGGTCCTGGCATAACCCGCCGGGACTTTTTTCACCCCCTCCCGAATCACAAATTTGCGAAAAACTTACCGACGGCTCGATATTTCGGATGACATCCAAGTCCGTAAGCACCGTTGCCTTCCGCTTGTTATCACTCCGGCAAAACCATCCCCGACACCGGCACGCATACACTTCTCCAATCCGGTTGCACCCGGACATTGAACCATACCGGAGGCAGTCGATTCGCCGACCATATCCTCCGCCTCCGAAAACCCCGGATTCTTCAGGCCGTCGGCAACGAACGGCCCTGTTTCCCCAAAATACGACCCACCCCGACACGCAGCCGCAAATTTCCCCTTCACACCACAGAATTACATCCGCAAACAGCCATAAATCCGGCCGGAAATGGCGATAATTGCATTTTATTTCGTAATTTTGAAAAATAAATCCCGTTGTGTAAAACACCCGGAGCGAAACGGCGATTCCGACTTTCAGGAACCGTGTCGGAAGATCCGTCAGTCGCCGGGCAGCGACGACAGAACAACAAAGTTCGGCAGGCGGGAAAATCCAGAGTTTACGTACAGGACACCGGATACGAAATACGAAAAAAATAAAAACAATTCAACCATATGGCAGAGAAAACACAAGCAAATCCCGACAAGTTAAAGGTACTTAACGCGGTGATGGAGAAGATCGAGAAGGATTTCGGCAAAGGCTCGATTATGCGCATGTCGAGCGCAGAGGTCGCCGACGTGCAGGTGATCCCCACGGGTTCGATCACCCTGGACATGGCGCTCGGCGTAGGCGGTTACCCCAAAGGCCGCGTCATCGAGATTTACGGCCCCGAATCCTCGGGCAAGACGACCCTGGCGATCCACGCCATTGCCGAAGCCCAGAAGGCCGGCGGTATCGCCGCTTTCATCGACGCGGAACACGCTTTCGACAGCTCCTACGCCCAGCAACTCGGCGTGGATGTCGATAACCTGCTGATTTCGCAGCCGGACAACGGCGAACAGGCGCTCGAAATCGCCGACTCGCTGATCCGCTCGAGCGCCATCGACATCATCGTCATCGACTCCGTGGCGGCTCTGACGCCCAAGGCGGAAATCGAAGGGGAGATGGGCGATGCCAAGATGGGATTGCAGGCCCGCCTGATGTCGCAGGCGCTGCGCAAGCTCACCTCGAGCATCTCCAAAACCAAAACGGTCTGCATCTTCATCAACCAGCTGCGTGAGAAGGTGGGCGTCATGTACGGCAACCCGGAGGTGACCACCGGCGGCCGTGCCCTGAAGTACTACGCCTCGGTGCGTATCGACATCCGCCGCGTGGAGGGTCTGAAGGACTCCTCCGGTCAGTTCATCGGCAACCACACCCGCGCCAAGATCGTGAAGAACAAGGTGGCTCCGCCGTTCCGTGAGGCCGAGTTCGACATCATGTTCGGCGAGGGCATCTCGAAGATCGGCGAAATCATCGACCTGGGTGTGGACTACGGAATCATCAAGAAATCGGGTTCGTGGTTCTCTTACGGCGACCGCAAAATCGGCCAGGGCCGCGACAGCGTGAAAGAGCTTCTCAAGAACGATGAAGCGCTTCGCAACGAAGTCGAAGCCAAAGTCCGCGAAGCGATGATTGCCGCCCGCAAAGCATAAAAAGCGAATGAAGAGCCGACCGGGGCCTGTAACAAAGGCAGGAAACGCCCAAAAGACCGGTCGGAGTCTTCTCTCTTCGGACAAATACAGGCAGCGACGCACGGTATAGCCGGGACAGTTATAAAACGGCACCCCGGAAACGAAGCGAAAAACGATATTTTACGATAGAAAACGAGATCGTCGGTACGAAATCCGTCGAAATTCGTAGTTGGACCCTAAAACAGCATTGGATGGTATGGATTTTACGCCGGAAGACGAACGATTAATCAAGGAGAAGTGGGAGGAACTGCTTCAGTCGTGCACCAAAATCTGTAAAAACGACGAAGACTGGGAGTTCATCAAACGCGCTTTTTTCCTGGCGAAAGAGGCGCATGGCGGAGTGCGTCGCCGCTCGGGCGAGCCGTACCTGCTGCATCCCATCGCCGTAGCCAAGATCGTCGTGGACGAGATCGGGCTCGGCGTCAAATCGGTCGTCGCCGCCCTGCTGCACGACGTTGTGGAGGATACGGAGTACACGGTCGAAGATATGGAGCGCATCTTCGGGCCCAAGATCGCCAAGATGGTCGATGGGCTTACGAAGATGTCGGGCGTATTCAATGCCGATACTTCGGAGCAGGCGGAGTATTTCCGCAAAGTCCTGCTCACGCTTTCGGACGACGTGCGGGTGATCCTGATCAAAATCGCCGACCGCCTGCACAACATGCGTACGCTGGGGTCGATGCCTACCAACAAGCAGATCAAAATCACGGGTGAAACGCTTTACCTGTTCGCACCGCTGGCGTATCGGCTC
>OHUF01000848.1_pt1 | contig 11925 bp, 5 predicted proteins | sample 1579131 | NCBI WGS metagenome assembly OHUF01 (sample SAMEA3879553, study PRJEB24766) | human gut metagenome | biome: human-associated habitat; feature: feces | place: USA | collected 1985/1987 | reverse complement strand
AGCCACATAATACTGTTGACATCGTCAACTCCTCCCCATTGGCGATCCAAAGCTTTATACAATGATTCTTTGTTGTAGTTGGTTTCAGATTCTGGATACATGTAACGCATTGGAATTTTATCTTTTGCATTATTTAGGTTTGTTTCTGGATTGATTGGGAATTCCGGGTATCCGTTTCTGCGATATTCGTAGTAATCATCTGTGGCCATATGGAAGTATCTGGCCAGAAAAGCTTGCATCCAGATTTGCTTCAGACGATCTGTTACAGACCCGTTTGTGTTATAGGCTACATATTCGCCTTTCAGGTATGATGTAATATAATCATCTGTAATCTCTACTCCGTTGTTGTATTCAGCAGGGACAGTGGTACGGACAAACAGGAAAGAAGCTCGAATGCCTTCCTCATAATATTGTTTTGCAGAGCCGGTGATCCATCCTCTTTCAACCGCTTCTGCGAGAAGGAAATTCATATCTGCATATCCTAAACGGATGCAAGGTACTCCGACATAACTCAAACGGTATACGTCATTGGGACGGGAGTGCATACGTTTTGCGATTTTTTCTTTTTCAATGTCGTATACGCCAGCGGCATCCACTGCAGGATAGGCATTCCAGTCATTTGGCTTTAAAAGTTTTTCTCCTGCTGGCAGGTATAATTCGTTTGTCAACCCTTCTGCTGGAGCCAGATAATAAAATAATCGGTAATCTTTGAATCTTTTTAAAGGATCAATTAATGTGTGTGTGCCGGCATAATAGTCGATACTACGAGTTCCCGTTACGTGATAGGGATTTTTTTGACCATCTTTGTCAGAGTAGATGACCTGTAGGTTATCTTCATTGCTTTTAAATAGATTATTTTCTGAAACAACTTTGGAGAACGTTTCTTTTATTTGCAACTCCTGTGTATCGTCTGCCCGTTTGGATAGAGACATTAGGACTTTTAAACGTAAAACATTTGTCGCTTTTCTCCATTTTTTCGGATCTCCCTGGTAGAAAGGATCTCCGGAAAAAGCTTGTTTGGATTTTGCAAAATATTCGTCGGCAAGAGCAAGGTCTTCAAGAATGCCTTTAAATACGTCTTTTTGTTCATCATATTGGGGATAACGATGTTCTTCGATGTTCAGAGCTTCCGAATAAGGGATATCTCCCATATCCATCGTTGTACGATAGAAATACCAGCCTTTCAGAAAATAATATAAACCTGTATGAGCATCCAAATCATCTTCAGAGGATAGTTCAACCATTTTCCAGGCATTTGTTAAAGTTTGGATGTTATCAAAACTGCCTTTTCCAAAACGGTTATATTGTCTATCGTCGATTTGTTCTCCCCAAAACATCCGTTTGACCAGAAATTCATTTCTCCAGTTACTTGCCGATTTGGTCATGTCAAGAATGACTTTGGAGGCAAGCATGGAAGCGTTTACTTTAGTTGTTGTATCCGGATTGGTGTTCAGATCGTCAAAAGTAGATGTGCATCCTGATAATGAAAATATTCCTATCAGAAAGCAAGCGATTGCTTTATATTTCAGTTCCATAATTGAATTGTTTTATCAGATTAGAAATTAACTTTTAAATTGAATCCCATATAGCGTTGGGATGGGGAATTTAAGCTTTCTGTACCAGAAGAGTCTCCTCCTTTATCTGGGTCTGCATATTTGTATTCTTTAGCCCAAAGGAACAGATTTTGACCGGTGAAACCAATAGAAGCACTTTTCATTTTCATCTTTTGGCACAATGTGGATGGCAGATCATATGTGAGTGAAAGATTTCGGAGCTTGAAGAACGTTTCTTTCAGTATATTCTGGCGACATGCATTGTGATGTGAATCATGATATTTACTGATATAAGATTCATATGAGACAACAACATCATTAGGAGCAAACACGCGTGTATCTTCTATGATATTGCCATCTGGATCGCGAGTTACACTTCCTGAAACAACTTTTACCCCTTGTCCGATATAGGTTTTATTTCCGTTTACGACTTCTTCATAACGCCATTGTGTATCAGTGTCAATGCCAGCTCCTGTATTCCATAACATTTGATGAGTTTTAGAGTAAGATAAACCGCCGACACGACCATCAAGCGTAAAGCTGAGTGTGAAGTTTTTGTATTTGAATGTGTTTGTGATACCCCAAACTAAATCAGGAGTAGTATTTCCGATCTTTGTTTGAAAGTTTTGTTTAACTGGCATACCTCCATTATGAATGATATTTCCTTCTGGATCACGTTCCCAATCGTAAACGGCAAGCCAATCCCAGCTAGCTCCTTCTTTGACCCATGGTTTTTTAGTCGAATAATCTGGGTCTATCGTTTTGTAGGTATATTGGTCGTGTGACCAGTTTGTTAGGATGTCCCAACTAAAATCTTTGGTCTGAATAGGTGTTCCTCCAATGGTAATTTCGAATCCGGAGCGAAGACGCGTTTCTTTAAAATTGGTTTGAATACTATTGAAGCCAGTTGCGCTGCTGACTCCTCCTTCGATAATAAAATCGGATTCCATTTTACGATAATAAGAAAAGTCAAGGAATAAACGGTTCTTAAACATGTTAGTGGCTGTTCCGACTTCCCATACTTCCGATTTCTTTGGACGTACTTGTCCACCGATCTTACTGGATGGATAAGACGCTGTTGAAAGTCCGTCCCATACATTTGTACTGACAGAATATACGTTGTTATTGGCATATATCTTGGCATCCTCTTTGGCTGTTGTCCATGAAGCCCGAACTTTTAGGAAATCCCACCAAGTTGGTAATTTGACAATCTCGGATAAAACAATACTTCCTGAAACGGATGGATAGAAGTAAGAACGCTGGTCAGAAGAAAGGGTCGAAGACCAATCATTCCTTCCGGTTACGTCCAGAAAATAAGTGCTTGCCCATGAAAGGGATGCTTTGCCGTAGACGCTATTAACTCGTTTTTGTTGTAGTTCGCTGGTTGCTTCGATTGGATCGATAGAGGCATTTAAGGAGTAGAATTCTGGAATAGAAAGCCCTCCTTTTGTTTTACTACTCATAAAGTCATAGCGTGTATAATAAATGTTTCCACCGCCTAGCAGATTCATGTTGAACTTACCCCAAGTTTTATCTGCCATTAACATAGCGTCTGTGTTTATGCTCATATCCGTACCACGGCTTACTCCAAAGAATCCTTTTTTATCCCAGGCCTGATTAGCAGAGATCGGATTTTTCCATTCATTCCGTTTTGTATACACATCGACCCCTGAACGAACCATTGCTTTTAACCAGGGAGTGATCTCATAGCTTGCATTCAAAGCGGCATTGACAACATCGATGTCGTAAGCGTCTGTAATTTCATAAGCCTTGAACCATGGATTGTCATACCAACTGTCATCATACCAGTTCTGTTGCATACCTTCTTTTCCTTTTACCCAGTAATTGCGATAATCGCGTACGTCATATTCGGAACCTCCCCAGATTACCATGTCGTATATGTAGCTACCGCTATATCCGGATCCGTGGTCATTGGTGGAAACGCGTTTATTGTAGGCTGCCGAAGCGTCCATTTTAAAGTTTTTCCAAGTCATTTCTCCTCCGACAGAGAATGTGATTTTGTTCAAATTCTGATTGGGGTATTGTCCTTTATTGTATACTTCTGTGATGGAGGCTCGGAATGAACCGTATTTACCTTTTTGAGAAATGTTGACATTATTGTTTGTAACCATGCTGAATTGCAGGAAGTTTTTGAAGTTATCTTTTCCTTTTGATACCAATTCCTGTTCACGTCATTCATAATTGAACGGATCCCAAAGAATAGCAGTGCGTCCTATATCCAGTTTATCTCCCCAGACATAGTCATTGTTGTATTTACCTCCGAAACCACGGCTATAAGAATGTTGAGTTTCAGGGAATGCGAGGTATCCGGAAAAAAACATTGTATTACTATTGATATTGATGTTCAAGCCTTCTTCATTGGCCCCCTTTTTCGTAGTTATCATTATGGCTCCACTTGTTCCGCGAGCACCATACAATGCAGAGGCTGTTGCACCTTTTAATACATCGATAGATTCAATGTCGTCGGATGCAATTTCGTCTAACGTGATGTTTCCATAGGGAACACCGTCTACAATGATTAGTGGAGTTTCTCCACGTAGTTTGATTTTAGGTGTTTCATTGAATTCCGTACTATTTTGAATATTCAAACCAGCCACTTTTCCCGTTAAGGATGTTGTCACATCTACTGTTTTTGCTAAAGGCAGATTATCTCCTTTCACTTTTTGAACAGCATATCCCAGAGCTTTTTCTTCTCGTTTGATTCCTAAGGATGTAACAACAACTTCATCTAATTTGCGTGAATCTTCGAGTAGGGTAATATTGAATATTTCTTTATGTCCGACGGCAATATTTTTGGTTACGTATCCGATAAAGGAAATGACCAATGTCGCATTATCTGGTACTTCTAAACTGAATTTTCCATCGATATCAGTAATCGTACCATTGGTTGGATTACCTTTTTCTACTACCGATGCACCAATAACCGGTTCGCCGGTAGTATCTTTGATGATTCCGGAAACTTTTCTCTGCTTTTGCTGTTGTGTTACCTGTACATTATTAGTTGTAACAGCAGCTGTAGATACTACGATCTGATTGTCTACAATCTTGTAGGTATATCCCGAGTTTTTGAAAACTTCGTTCAATACGGTTTCGATCGGAGCGTCGGATACGTTGATGGATACTTTCTTGTTCAGTTTTACCTGATTGTCATTGTAGAAGAAAGTGTAATCGCTTTGTTTTTCAAGTTCACGAAGTACATTTTCAATGGATACATTGGTCTTTGTCATTGAAATTTTTAGTACTTGAGCGAAGGCACTCACAGGTACCATAGCCACCAGGCTAACTGCTAAAGCAAAAGCCAGATGCTTTTTCATTCTTTGCGGACTAAACCACCGCATGTTGCATTTTCTCATAAATACGATTAATTATTAGATTGTAATTTAGATTGATAAAGTGAGTACAAGATACTTCTGAAGTATCACTGTACCAGGTTAACGTCATTTACGGTTTCTCTCTCATTCTTTTCTTTCTTATTTAGGTTTAAAATTGATGTTTGGTATAAGTTCTAAACGAACTTGGTATAAATTTTATTTCTTGTCTGTTTTCCTAAGTTCCGTATGAACTTAGCTTTCTATTTTATTCATTACTTTCAAAAATATCGTGTTCTACTTAAGTTCTTCGAGAACTATGGCGTTTTTTCCCTTTTATTATTTCTGTTTCTGGATTCTACTTACATTTTGATTATATTATACTTTTTATCATTTTGTATTTTCTATCCCATCTGTATTGCCTGCTTTTAACACCCAACTATGGAACAAAGAAAAAATACGGCTATTTTATTATTAGTAGAATAACTTATGACAGACAAACCGTGTTGTATACGATTTGTTTGCTACATAAATCCTAAAACGGGACGCTATATGATGCTTATAATATGAGTTTATTATATTTATGATAGTTGAATTGTAATCAATAAGAGGTAGTAAATAGCTTTTAAGAGGCGGACTTTTAAATTTCATTTTCGCACGATGTTAACTTTGTACAAATAGAGAATTAGTATCTTGAAAACAGGAAGTTAACTTCATGCAGATAGAAAGTTAATTATCTCTGTCCAAGAAACAAAGATGATGTGTCAATAACATGTATTTTTCCTCAAAGAACATGTCGGATTTGTATTAAAATGCTATTTATATTCGAAAATAAATGATTATAGCACTTTTTCTTAAAAAGTATGAGTAAGTTAAATGTCGATATATTCTCCTTTATGTCAACGCAAAACGCAATTAACTATCTTTTTTGTATTTCTGCAATCATTATTATTTAAACACACATTTTTATATTCAAATGTTTTCGTTTACTATAAATTCTCTATTTTTCTTTTAAAATTTGTATTGTTTCTCCCTGAAAAATTGTATGTTTGCACATCACACCGATAGATTTATGACCGAGAAAGAGCTTATTGTATCATTAAAACAGGGGGACGAAGCTGCATTTACTGCTCTATACAGAATGTATTGGCCTAAAGTTCACAACTTTTCCCGTTTATACCTATCTTCTATAGCCGAAGTAGAAGAAGTGGTACAGGAAGTTTTCGTAAAATTGTGGGAGGCACGTATCTTTCTGAAAGAGAATGAAAGTTTCAAAGGATTCTTGTTTATTATAACCCGAAATATCATTTTTAATCAATTCCGTAAAAGTTTTAATGAAAATGCCTATAAAACGACTGTACTTAGTAGTGCAGAGGTAGAGTATGATATTGAAAACGAGATGGATGCAGCCGATCTTCAAGGCTATATCAAAAAATTAATTTCAGAACTGACACCACGACAACAAGAAGTATTTCATTTAAGTCGTGAGGAACATCTCAGTTATAAAGAAATAGCTATTCGATTATCTATCAGTGAAAAAACAGTAGAGCGTCATATTAATGAAGCCTTAAAATTTTTACGTAAGAACATCTATTTATTTTTTATATTTCTTTCTCTATAATAATAAGGTATAGAGGAGATTATTTAATAACTTCCCTTTTATTTTAAAGAATTTAAATTTTCTTTGGGGGATGTTATGGAGTTGCGTGTATTTATAAATAGATAGGTAATAAGAAGGTAATAAAGATGAAACAAGCGACAACAGGAAATAAGGATATAATAAAGAAGCTACTGACCGATAGCCTATCGCCAGAAGAGCGAGAGAAACTAAACAACTATAAATTTGTGAATCAAGCAATTTATAGTCAATGGGAACAAGCTTCTGATATGTATACCGATGTCGATAAGGAAGAACGAATGCTGACAAACGTCATGCACCAAATAAAGAAAGGAAAAACCGGACGTTTTAGGCAAAGCTTACATCGGTATGGCTGGGTGGCATCTATAGCTTTATTGCTGATTTGCGGAACACTATCTTTAATGTTATTATCCAGAAAAGCAGAGCCGGAGGTTTGGTATGTACTGAACTCCGGACGCCAGTCAATGGATTCGGTAAGATTAGCAGATGGTACGCTTGTGATGCTGAACGCAGGGAGTCGCTTGACATATCCTAAAGAGTTTTCCGGAAACAAGCGGGAAGTAACTCTTTCCGGACAAGCTTTTTTTAGTGTTCATCCGGATAAGGTACATCCTTTTGTTGTGAAAACAAAGAATATGGATGTTACAGCTTTAGGAACAGCATTTGAAGTCTTTAGTTTCGATGGCGATGAAAGTGTAGAAACAGTGTTACTTAACGGAAAGGTTAAGGTAGAACCTAAGGATCACAAAGAGCAAATAAAAGGAGAATATATCCTTCAACCGAACGAAAAACTAACGTGCCAGGTAAATGGTGATATACGTATAGATCGCGTAGATGCCAATTCTTATTCTGCTTGGCGTATTGGAGGACGGTTGAGCTTTAAAAATGAAACATTAGCCATGATCTTGCCTCGGTTAGAGAAATGGTACGGACAAAAGATCGATTGCCCGCAGAAAACTGCTGATCATTATCGCTTTACATTTACGTTGCGGAATGAACCTTTGGATCTGATATTAAATATAATGTCGCATAGTGCGCCATTAAATTATAAATTAATAAGTAATGACTACTATGTTCTCGAAGAACTTAAGTAGAACATGATTTTACATCCTAAAAAGATTCAAATAATAAAAATGGAAAAAACAGTGAAACATGTTAATCAAGCACGGGATTCTTAAAGGATGACGTCTATTATTTGTTAAATTTAAATTATAATCTAATAATTATGGTATTTATGAAAAAATGCAATCAAAAGTGGTTTAATCCTCAAAAAGTAAAAAAGCAAATAGCAATTGCTGTTGCTATTAGTTTAGTTTGTGCAATACCTATCAGCACATTTGCACAAGTACTCAAGTTTTCAATAAAAAAGAGTAACACTTCTATCCAATCAGTATTACAAGAGTTAGAAAAAGAAAGTGGATATACTTTTTTTTATAATGACAATCAAGTGAAGCTAGATAAAAAAATCTCTATAAATATAGAAGATGCTTCGATAGAAGTTGTTCTAAATCAAATATTTGAAAACTCAGGATATTCCTATCGAATAGTAGAGAATCAAATTGTTATATATACAACGCCCACCACAACTGTGCAACAAACGGTTCAACAGAAAAAACAACAAAAAGTGACCGGTGTAGTAAAAGATATTGCAGGAGATCCTATAATAGGAGCATCTATAATAGAAAAAGGATCTTCTTCAAACGGGACTATCACTAACGTGAATGGCGACTTTTCTCTTATAGTAACAGGTAATGAACTCCAGGTTAGTTACATTGGATATATTCCTCAAACCATTAATCTCAAACCGGGGGTAAGCTCTTATAATGTAATAATGAAGGAAGATACCAAAACATTAGATGAAGTAGTGGTAGTTGGGTATAGTACACAAAAAAAAGAGAGCTTGACTGGTGCGCTACAAACAGTTAAGAGTGATAAACTAAAAGATATTACCACCCCTTCAGTAGAAAACATGTTAAACGGAAAGGTTCCGGGAGTATATGTAGCTCCAGGGTCGGGACAACCCGGGTCAGGAGGAGCTGTCGTGATTCGTGGGCAAGCAACTTTAAGTGGGACCACTGCTCCATTATGGGTTATTGATGGAGTGATTGTTGGTTCAAATGCCGGTGCTTTGAATCCAAGTGATATAGAAACAATGACTATCCTAAAAGATGCTGCTTCTACTGCTATCTATGGTTCACAAGGAGCTAACGGCGTTATTCTTGTAACAACCAAAAATGGTAAAGCAGAAAAGATGACAGTAAATGTCTCTGCAAAAGTTGGTATCAGTAAGTTAGGGAGAGGAAATATGGAAATGATGGATGGAGCGGAGCTATATGATTACTATAAATCATTTTCAAATCAGGAGGCGATTACTTTTTCACGTTACAATGATAAACTGCGAAATTGTAATTTCGATTGGTTTGATTTGGCTGCCCAAACAGGAGTTACCCAAGATTACAATGTTTCTTTATCTGGAGGCAATGAGAAAATCAGATCTTTCCTTTCCATCGGTGTCTATGATGAAGAAGGAGCAGTGAAAGGTTACGATTACACACGATATAACTTCCGATTAAAAACAACCTATAAACCCTTTGAATGGCTAAGTATAAAACCTGCACTGGCAGGATCGCGACGGGATATTGAAGATAAACAGTATGATGTAACTTCCATGTTCCAAAGATTGCCATGGGATAGTCCTTTTGATGAAGAAGGGAATTTGGTTCCCAATAGATATACGGGATGGGTGAACAGTTCTAATAGTAATTATCTATACGATCTGCAGTGGAATAAATCGAACTCTACCAATTATGAGTTTATGGGTAATTTAGATTTTGATATTAGAATTACTGACTGGCTGAGTTTTTCATCCGTCAATAACTATAAATATATAGGTTATAATTACAGTGAATATACAGATCCACGCTCAAGTAGTGGAGAGGGGGTAGATGGGCGTATGCGTGAATATCAAACTACCACTGTACGTCGTTATTCTAATCATATCATACGTTTTAACAAGATGTTTGGTAAACATTCAATAAATGCGTTAGCTGCTTATGAATTCAACGATTATTGGGCCAAAGCAACAGATATGTATGGAATAGGATTTATTCCCGGTTTCGAAGTATTGGACGTGGTAGCTAAACCGGAGAAAGTTGGTGGTAGTATTAGTGAGTGGGCAGTACAGTCTCTTTTATTTAATGCAAACTATGCTTTTGATAATAAATATCTGGCACAACTATCTTTCCGTCGCGATGGAGCCTCTAATTTCGGAGATAATGCAAAATATGGAAATTTCTTTTCTATTAGTGCCGGATGGAACATTAATCGTGAAAAATGGTTTCATGCCTCTTGGGTTGATATATTGAAATTACGTATATCTTATGGTTCAGTAGGTAACAGACCAAGTTCACTTTATCCCCAATACGATCTCTATTCAGTATCTTCTAAATATAACGAAGAATCCGGAGCCTTGATATCACAATTGGGCAATAAAGATCTTACTTGGGAAAAGACTTATACTACAGGCACCGGAATTGACGTAGCTTTTTTTGATAATCGGTTGAGAGCAAGTTTTGACTGGTATAATAAGTACACAAGTAACATTCTATATGCAGTACCCATTTCCGGATTAGTAGGAGTGACAAGTATGTGGAAGAATATTGGTGAAATGCAAAATCAAGGATTTGAATTGTCCATTGGCGGTGATATTATCCGTACGAAAGACTGGGATTGGAATATAGAAATTAACTTGGGACATAATAAGAACAAATTAAAGAAACTCTATAAGACAAAGAACGCTGAGGGACAATTTGTAGAAAAGCCAATTATTATTTCAGATGGAACATCGATTGCAGGTACAGCCAAAAGAGTATTACAGCCAGGTTATCCATGTGATACTTATTATCTGAAAGAATGGGCAGGTGTAAACCCGGAAAATGGGGCACCTCAGTGGTATAAAACCGTAGAAAATGAAGATGGAACTTTATCACGTCAGAAAACAAGTAATTATTCTGAGGCTGATCAAGTGAAATGTGGAAGTTCATCTCCAGACATCTTTGGAGGATTTAGTACTGTACTCCGCTGGAAAGATATTGATCTGAATGCAGTATTTGGCTACTCTGTAGGAGGGCAAATCTATAATTATTCTCGCCAGGAATATGATTCAGACGGAGCATATAACGATCGAAATCAAATGAAACTTCAAAAGGGATGGAATCGTTGGGAAAAACCGGGAGATATAGCTACACATCCGGTGGCATCTTATAGTAATACGAGTAAGTCGAACAGTTCTTCCTCGCGCTATCTTGAAAAGAATGACTATCTTAAATTGAGATCATTATCAATCGGTTATAACTTAAAATTACCTCAATATTATATTAATAATATGAGAATTTTCTTCACTGGAGAGAACCTGTTCTGTGTTACAAATTACTCAGGCGTAGATCCGGAAATTCCGGCTAGTGATGGTTCTGTAATAGGTACTGCATTACCTTCGGTTTATCCAACTGTACGTAAATTTATGTTTGGGCTTAATTTAACATTTTAAAAGTAACGATTATATGAAAAAGATAATAACTCTACTATGTGCGGTTGCTACTTTAACTGCTTGTGACATAGACAGACTTCCTTATGGTTCAATGTCAGCCGAACAAATAACTCAGGATCCTACCTCTTCATTAGAGTCACTTGTAAATGGATGCTATGCACAATTAAAAAGTTGGTCGGATCCTATGCATCGTTTAGGGGAATATGCGGGTGATAATATGGCGAAAGATAAATCATCAACGGATGCTTTTTTTGATTTTATTTCTTATTCCCGTGATGCTGATAATTATCGTCTACAAAGCTTTTGGGACTCTGGATACAAAGCTATTGCACAAGCTTCGAATATTATTAAAATGATTGATGAAGGAAAAAGCAAAACCATTGATTATCAACTGGGTGAATGCTACTACATCCGTGGTATGATGTATTTTTATCTTGGACGTGCTTTCGGACGTCCTTATTGGGACAAGCCGGAAGGACATATGGGAGTCCCTATTGTAAATGGTACGCCAGACGATGTAAATAATCTTAATCTTCCTGATCGTTCGACTGTTCAAGATACCTATGAACAAGCTATTGATGACCTGAAAGTAGCGGCTCGATTGATGGAAAATGGAGAAACTAAACGGGAAGGTCCTGCATATGCATCTAAAGAAGCGGCATGGGCCATGTTGTCTCGTATTTATTTATTTATGAGTGGAACTTATGAAGCACCCAATAGTGAAAATGCTCAGTTGGCCATTGATTATGCAACTAGAGTTATTGAAAGTACCACTAGTGAAGGTGGGCTAAAATATGAGTTACTCTCCCGTGAAAATTTTATGCGATATAATACATTCATGCCGGAAAATAATAAAGA
>OHUF01000842.1_pt1 | contig 11958 bp, 9 predicted proteins | sample 1579131 | NCBI WGS metagenome assembly OHUF01 (sample SAMEA3879553, study PRJEB24766) | human gut metagenome | biome: human-associated habitat; feature: feces | place: USA | collected 1985/1987 | reverse complement strand
TCAGAAGAACAGAAAGTAATTAATATAATCATTTAATCTGACAGATAGGTTGTCGGTTCATATATTTATTGGTCTTATATTATTGTTAATGAAATATTGATATTAAGGAACGCTTCGGCGTTCCTTTTTTATGTAATAGGAAATTCCAATAGAATCCCCTATTACATAAAAGGCACTATATGCCGATGATGCACACTCGCACGAAGATGTATTTTGTCGCAAGCGACCGTGCTCGGTGCGAGAATGTGTTTCACACATTCTTTTTTATTTCATAGCGAATTATATTAGAAAATTAATGTGACTCTGTGCTTTTGACAAATTTTGCATATTAAGTTATGTATACTTATTTTCGTTGCAGGAAAGCATTTTCTGTAAACTATTATGCAGGGTATACCTGATTGTGCAATGGAGGTGAGAGTGAATTGTAATATACATTGATGTATTATTTGGAATTAATTATTGTATGGATTTGATTGTTATGGTTATGGTAAACAAAATAATGCATTATCATACATCGCTGCCCCGTCTGCTGCTTTCTTCCACTTTGGGGGCAATATGGTCAGTCATTGCAATATGTATTCCGGATGAATATAGGCTTTTCGTTAATTGGTGCACATATTTAATCATCACTGGATTAATGCTTATGATAATTAATAGTCCATTAAATATTATCAAGGGAAGTTCAGGAAAGATTAATTGGTTTGCTATAAGGAGTTATATAAAGGACTTGTTAAAAGGCGTAGCGGTAATGATTGGCATAGCAGTATTTCTTGGCGGTGCGATACATTTACTCGTGTACTATACATATGTTGGCTTTGTAATAAAGAATATAATGATAAACAACAGGCAGTTGGTTATATATGCAGTCGTGGCGTATTTTATGCTCATCATACTGGTACGAAGCAAAGAGAAGCTCAATAGAAAAATGCAGATATATGTAGTAACAGTGGTTATTGGGGACGAACGTATTACATTAAAGGGAATGATAGACACTGGAAACCAGCTTAGTGATTATTATTGTAATAAACCAGTAAATGTTATGGATAAGAAATGTTTTGACAAGGTTCTTTCTAAGATAAATGATTACAGCAGAATAAGATATCATCTTATTCCATACAGGAGTGTAGGTATGGACACAGGAATGATAGAGGTAATTACAGCAGATTACATATACATATCCAATGATGTTAAGACGAAAGCTTATAAAAATGTGCTTATAGGATTGTCAGAGGTATGCGTATCACAGGCAGGGGAATATCAGGCACTTATTAATGGACATATGATGCAATAATGAGCACAAAGATGCTCATCATATGCACCCCCAAAAGCGTCACGGGACATATGATGCAATAATAAACAGGGTATGTCGGCGGTGCTTTCGTATTCCTGTAAAGACAAAAGAAAGCACCGTAGAAAAGAGGAGTAAGATAGTGATTAAAGTGGCAGTTGCAGATCGTTTTCAGCTTAAGGTGGTACCTTCTATTAAGAATTTTTATATGATGGGGACAAGAGAAGTTCATTATATAGGAGGTACAGAGGTGCTGCCAGCACCGCTTGATATTGAGGAGGAGAAAAATGTGCTGGCAATGTTAAAGACTGATAATGACGATTATGCTAAGAAAATGCTTATAGAACATAACTTAAGACTTGTTGTATACATAGCCAAGAAATTTGATAATACAGGTGTTGGAGTAGAGGACCTTATATCAATTGGCACAATAGGTCTTATAAAGGCAATTAATTCATATGACAGGGATAAGAATATAAAGCTTGCAACTTATGCTTCAAGATGTATAGAGAATGAAATTCTTATGTATCTTAGAAGAAATAGCAAGGTAAAAGCAGAGGTGTCAATTGATGAACCACTCAATGTTGACTGGGATGGCAATGAACTTTTGTTATCTGATATTCTTGGAACTGAAGATGATGTGTGTTATAAAGACCTTGAAAATGAGGTTGAGATGAAAGCATTAAAGAGGGCGATTGGCAATTTGTCTGAGAGGGAGAGAATTATAGTCGATTTAAGATATGGTCTTAGTGATAAAGATGGAGAGGAAAAGACACAAAAAGAGGTCGCTGATATGCTTGGAATATCGCAGTCATATATATCAAGACTTGAAAAGAAGATTATAAAGAGATTAAAAAGAGAAATGGTGAGAAGCTGTTAAACATTTTACTTGACAATCCGCTTGTATTCTAAGAAAATAGAAAGGGTATGGATTGGAGAGATAATAATGAATAATAAGAATAATACATCATTTAAGTGGGACAGAATATTCGGAGTGGCTTCATTAGCAGCTATATTAATATTTGCCGTAATGTTATATATTGACTGTGGAGCTTCTATAAGGTCAATTATGAATATAGGAAAGACAACATCAGATGAGGTAACTGATGATGGGCTTTTGCAGAACAATGAGGATAATAACAAAGAAAGTAATAATAAGACAATTAACTGGTCGTCTAAGGCAATAGTGTGTATAGATGCTCCTCACGGTGGAAGTGATACAGGACAGTACGACGGAACTAACTATGAAAAGACACAGATGTTATCTTTAGCTGACAGCGTTAAGAATGAGCTTGAAAGTGCTGGCGTTACAGTTGTTATGACAAGAACAACTGATACATCGGTGGATTATACCAAGCGTATAGAGATATGCAATAACGCCAAAGCAGCGGCACTTGTGTCATTTCATAGGGATATTACTGATAAGTCAGGAAGCAGTAAGGGAATAAGTGCGTGGATTCATACCTCTTCCCCATCTAACTCTAAAAGCCTTGCGAGTGATATTATGGAAGAGTTAAATGGAGTAGATGTAAGCTTATCGGGAGTGAATACGGGTACTCCTGATAATAAGAGCAAAGATTATTACCTGAACCAGCACAGCAAAGTAGCGAGCTGTATAATAGAGTTAGGCAATATGTACAGCAGTAAGGATAATAAACTTGTAACAACAGATATAGACAATACAGCTAAGCTTATAGCTGATGGAATTATGAAATACTTAGAACAGGCAGGTTATACGAATGGCAGTAATTAATCAGAAGAACATAAGAAATTTTTGTATTATAGCACATATTGACCACGGCAAGTCAACTCTTGCCGACAGAATTATAGAAAAGACAGGACTTCTTACAAGCAGGGAAATGCAGGAGCAGGTTCTTGATAATATGGATATTGAGAGGGAGAGGGGAATTACAATAAAGTCGCAGACAGTAAGAACTGTATACAGGGCTCAGGACGGCGAAGAATATATATTTAACCTTATTGATACTCCAGGTCACGTTGACTTTAACTATGAGGTATCAAGGGCACTTGCGGCTTGTGATGGTGCTGTACTTGTAGTAGATGCGGCACAGGGCATAGAGGCACAGACACTTGCCAATGTATATCTTGCACTTGACCACGACTTAGAGGTATTTCCTGTTATTAATAAGATTGATCTTCCAAGTGCAGAACCAGACAGAGTTAAAGATGAGATTGAGGATATTATCGGAATAGAGGCTCAGGACGCTCCGTTAATTTCAGCGAAAAATGGCATTAATATCGAGGAAGTTCTTGAACAGATAGTAAAGAAAATACCAGCACCTACAGGTGATGCAGCTAATCCTTTATCTGCACTTATATTTGACTCATTATACGATGCATATAAGGGTGTTATTATATTTGTAAGAATAGTAGAGGGTACTGTAAAGAAGGGTACTAAGATAAGAATGATGGCAACCGGAGCAGTAGAAGAAGTAGTTGAGGTAGGTTACTTCGGAGCTGGTCAGTTCATACCTTGCGATGAATTAAGTGCAGGTATGGTTGGATATATTACAGCAAGTATTAAAAATGTTCAGGATACGAGAGTTGGTGATACTGTTACAGATAATGACAGACCTGTATCAGAGCCGCTTCCAGGTTATAAGAAGGTCAACCCTATGGTGTACTGCGGTCTGTATCCAGCAGACGGTGCAAAATATCAGGATCTAAGAGAAGCATTGGAGAAGCTTCAGCTTAATGATGCTTCACTCCAGTTTGAGCCTGAGACATCTATAGCACTTGGTTTTGGTTTCAGATGTGGTTTCTTAGGGCTTTTGCATCTTGAGATTATACAGGAAAGACTTGAGAGAGAATATAACCTTGACCTTGTAACAACAGCACCGGGAGTTATATATAAAGTCCATAAGACTAATGGTGAAGTTATAGACCTTACTAATCCGTCTAATATGCCTGATCCATCAGAGATAGACTATATGGAAGAACCTATGGTAAGCGCTGAGATTATGGTTACAACCGAATTTGTTGGACCTATTATGAAACTTTGCCAGGAACGCCGTGGTGTATACAATGGTATGGAATATATAGAACAGACAAGAGCACTGCTTAAGTATGACCTTCCGCTTAATGAGATAATATATGATTTCTTTGATGCGTTAAAGTCACGCTCAAGAGGTTACGCTTCATTTGACTATGAAATGAAGGGATATGAGAGGTCTAACCTTGTTAAGCTTGATATTCTTATCAACAAGGAAGAAGTTGATGCACTTTCATTTATTGTATTTGCAGGAAGTGCGGAGGAACGTGGAAGAAAGATGTGCGAGAAGCTTAAGCAGGAAATTCCTAGACAGCAGTTTGAGATTCCTATTCAGGCGGCCATCGGAAGCAGGGTTATAGCAAGGGAAACTGTTAAGGCACTTCGTAAGGATGTACTTGCCAAGTGTTACGGTGGTGATATTTCCCGTAAGAAGAAGCTTCTTGAAAAGCAGAAGGAAGGAAAGAAGAGAATGCGTCAGATTGGTAACGTAGAGATACCACAGAAAGCATTTATGAGTGTATTAAAGTTAGATGAAGAATAATAACGAACTGGGGATATATATACATATCCCCTTTTGTATGCAAAAATGTATATATTGTGATTTCTTATCTGCACCAGCAGATGATAAGACGAAAAGCAGTTATGTTAAAGCTTTAATTAATGAGATAGCATTAAGTGAGGCTGGTCTTGATAAAAATGTAACTTCAATATTTATCGGTGGTGGAACTCCGTCAGCAATAAATGCTGAATATATTAAAGATATATTAGAGGCTGTAAAGCAAAGATATCGTGTTGATGGCAATGCAGAGATAACAATAGAATGTAATCCAGGTACAATAAATAGTGAAAAAGCATACATTTACAGGGAAGCTGGGATTAACAGAATAAGCTTTGGATTGCAGAGCACTGATGATAAAGAATTCATACATTTGAACAGTTTAAGAACAGCCTTGCCATAGCAAGGAATGCAGGCTTTACTAATATCAATATAGACCTTATGTCAGCACTTCCGGGTCAGACCATAGAAAGCTTTACCAGAGTGCTAAAGGAGGCTGTATCACTTAATACAGAGCATATATCTGTATACAGTCTTATAATAGAAGAAGGCACAAGGCTGTATGATAACATAGACAATTATCCGGATATTCCTGATGATGATGACGACAGGAAAATGTATGCACTTACTAAAGAGATATTAGGTCAGGCAGGTTATGAAAGATACGAAATATCCAATTATGCCAAGGCAGGTTATGAATGTAAGCATAATCTTAAATATTGGGATAGAACCGATTATATCGGTTTTGGAATTGGTGCAGCTTCATTATGTAATCATAAAAGGTATACTAACATCAGCGATATTAATAATTATATTAAGGCATTATGTGTGGAATATGCTGATAATAAAGAAAGCAATAAAGAGTGTATTGTGGAAAATATAAAGAATATCCAAGAGACTCTTAAGAATTCTTTAGAAATAAATAATAACTGTCAGGACCTTAAAGAAAATATAGAGGTTCTCACGCTGGAAGATGAGATGGCTGAATATATGTTTCTTGGTTTAAGAAAGTCTGCTGGGATTGATATATGCGATTTTAAAGATATATTTGGAAAAGATATATACAGTGTATATAAAGAGCAGATAAAAGATAATATAGCAAAAGGTCTTTTGTGGCAGAATGGTACAAGAATAGCACTTACAGACAGAGGCATAGATATAAGCAATACTGTTATGTCTGATTTTGTGTAGAAATAAATATGCGTGGTGCTTATCGTCTGGATGGCGGTAAACACCACGCATATTTTATAACTCTGAAAAATTCAGTCAGGTAATTTAATTGACAGTATAGTTATATAATATATTATGCGGTTAATTCCTTAATAAAAGTTCTAGGTGTAATGCCTGTGTAAGCCTTGAATTCCCTCTGGAAATGTGCCTGGTCAGAATATCCGGCATTGGCAATATAATCGCTGTTTTCTTTGTATGGGTCATTTATAATATCAGATATGATTTTCTGAAATCTGATATTCTTGCAGTAATCTTTAGGACCTGCACCATATGCCGATTTGAATAATCTGTTAATGTGCCGTTCAGAGTACCCTGACATTTCGGATAAATCAGATATATGAATATTGCCGGAAGCTTTCTTTATCTCATTAGCCATATGTATGATATTGTCAGGGACAGCTATATATTTCTTGCTGACATTAAGGAAACATATTAAAGCTTCAAGTTGTCCGTCAAAATCTTTGGCTTGGATTAATTCAGATATAAGTCTGTATTCAAAAGACTCTGTGGCAGGTTCGTATTCAAATACCTGATTGGCAATTGAAGCTGGAAGCACGCTGTCATCAACGGATGGTGCAAAATAACAGCCTTTATCCGCAAAACGAATTCCAAAATAATAATCAAACTCTCCAAAAGTATAGTCAAAACGTCTGCTTACTGGTCCAATACAGTAGAAGGAAGAACTGCTGTTATTCTTATTATATCCTATTATCCATTCTGCACTAGAGCATGGAATAAGAGTGGATACTTTCCTACTTGCAGAGCCGGTGGTGTTGTCTATGGCGTATACAAGCATAGTCTGTGGCACGGTTATATATTTGTAATTGATGTGCTGTTTACCATCTGAGCTGTTATATATTGCTGGATTAAATAATAATGGCTGGTGTAAATGGTCTTTCATAAGTACCCTCCTGATTTTATAATTGCATTAATTGGTATTATTATAATATCAGTGTTAAAGTCATTTCACTTCTGATATTATATACATTAAAATAATGTTGATAAGTAGTATATTTGATTACATTTATAAAATAATAATAAAACAAATATTAAAAAAGTCAATAATATGTCCGATTTTTTCAATACTTATTTGGAAAGATATGTATAATTAAACACATAAATCAAACAGTTGATTGCACAAAGGCGTGTATCCATTATATATGGTTACACGTCTTTTTTTGTTTTATTTAACTATAGGAATAAAGCAGCCGTTTAGTAACAACTGTTATGATACCAGATGAAACCTGATCAACTTCATCAACCACAATAAAAAGTATTTGTCAAGGGTACATAAATAAATATTATGTGCCGGCGCGAACAGGGAGGAAACGAATATGGCAATAGAAGAATTAACAAGCTTGATAAGCGACCAGACATTTGGTATATGGTTTCTTATAGGTGCTGCATTAGTATTCTGGATGCAGGCAGGATTTGCAATGGTTGAGACTGGTTTTACCAGAGCTAAGAACGCAGGTAACATTATTATGAAGAACCTTATGGACTTCTGTATAGGAACAGTAGTATTCATAGTAATAGGTTTCAGTTTATTATTAGGTGAAGATTTATTAGGTTTTATTGGAAAACCTGGATTTGATATTTTTACAGCATATGATAATTTCAATTTTTCAAGTTTCGTATTTAATTTAGTATTCTGTGCAACAACAGCTACTATTGTATCAGGAGCTATGGCAGAGAGAACAAAGTTCCTTTCATATTGTGTATATTCAGGTGTTATATCAGCACTTGTATATCCTATTGAAGCACACTGGATATGGGGCGGCGGCTGGTTAGCACAGTTAGGCTTCCATGATTTCGCAGGTTCCTGCTGTATACATATGGTTGGTGGTATATCAGCTATTATAGGTGCTAAGATATTAGGACCTCGTATTGGTAAATTTGTTAAAGATGAAAATGGTAAGGTAGTTAAGGTTAATGCTTTCCCAGGACATAGTATTCCACTTGGTGCACTTGGTGTATTTATATTATGGTTTGGCTGGTATGGATTTAATGGTGCAGCTTGTACAACAATTGAGGATTTAGGTTCGGTATTCCTTACAACAACAGTTTCACCAGCAATTGCAACTGTAACTTGTATGGTATTTACATGGATTAAGTATGGTAAGCCGGATGTTTCAATGTGTCTTAATGCTTCACTTGCAGGACTTGTAGCTATTACAGCTTCTTGTGATGTAACAGATGCAGCAGGTGCAATAGTAATAGGTATTGTAGCAGGTCTTTTGGTGGTATTTGGTGTATGGCTTCTTGATTATAAGCTTCACATTGATGATCCGGTTGGTGCAGTAGCTGTTCATATGATGATCGCAGTTGGTTTATTTGCTACAAGCAAAGCCCCTGGTTATGCAATTGCTATTGAGAGTGGTGCGATTAAGGCAGAAGGTTTATTCTACGGTGGCGGATTTACACAGCTTGGACTTCAGTTATTAGGTTTTGTATCAGTAGCAGCATGGGCTGCTGTATGTATGACAATCGTATTCTTTGTAATCAAGGCAACAATTGGACTTAGAGCTACAGAGGAAGAGGAAATAAAGGGTCTTGATATATGTGAGCACGGACTTACAAGTGCATATGCAGGATTTGAACTTGGTACAGCAGGTATGCCAGATATAACATATGAAGATGTTGTATCAGTTGGTTCAGAAAGTATGGAAAATTCAGTTCCAGCTATGATTAAGACATCTGATATTCCAGATGAGAATAAGATTACTAAGGTAGAAATCCTTATGAAGCAGGAGCGTTTCGAAAAGTTAAAGAAGGCTATGAACGACATCGGAGTAACTGGTATGACAGTTACGCAGGTACTTGGCTGTGGCGCTCAGAAGGGTGCTCCAGAGTATTACCGTGGAGTTCAGATGGAAATGCAGCTTCTTCCTAAGGTACAGGTTGAAATGGTTATTTCCAAAGTTCCTGTAATGGATGTTATCAATGCCGCAAGAAAGGTACTTTACACAGGTCATATCGGTGATGGTAAGATATTCGTATATGATGTGGAAAATGTAGTAAAGGTTCGTACAGGTGAAACAGGATACGATGCACTTCAGGGCGAAGATGACTAATTCCCAATAAATTTGATTTAATATTACCCATAAAGATGTAGATACATTTTGGATATGACTGCTGTTAAGTGGCAGTGCGATATCAATAAAATGTGTCTGCATCTTTTTTGATTTTACAATTATTATAATATGCGTTAGTATGTCTATAATATATTAAAAGACAAAACGATTAAGTAATGTTTGGTATATTAAGCATTTTGTTAATAATAATATAATTAAACATAAAAGGCAGGAAAGGGATTAAGATATGGAAAGATATGATATAGCTATAATAGGAACAGGTCCAGCGGGTGTGTCAGCGGCAATAACTGCTAAGATAAGAGGCAGGAAAATACTCCTTATAGGTAATAACAAGATTAGTGATAAAGTGTCAAAGGCACATATAATAAAGAATTATCCTGGTTTTATTGATATTACAGGTAAGGAACTGTCACAGGCATTTAACAATCACCTTAAAAGTCTTTCAATAGATATAACAGAAGATATGGTGAATGCAGTGTATGCAATGGGAAAATATTTTCATATACAGGGCAAAAAGAATAATTATGAGGCACTTACAGTTATACTTGCAACAGGTGTAGATGTTACAAAGCCATATGCAGGTGAATATGAAAATCTTGGACGTGGTGTAAGCTATTGTGCTACCTGTGATGCCGCTTTATATAAAGAAAGAGAAGCGATAGTTATAGGATTTAATGAGGAGGCTTTAAGCGAAGCAGAGTTTCTTGCACAGACGGCTAAGAAGGTGTATTATATGCCTCTTTATAATAAGGATAAAGATATAAATACATTACAGGCAGGCAAAGATTCATTAAAAGATAATATTGATATTATTAAAGGAAAACCGCTGTCAATTGAGCGTAGGGAGGATAAAATGGTTCTTATTATGGAGGACAGAGAACTTGCGGCAGACGGAATATTTGTATTAAGGGAGTCGATGAAGCCAGCCCAGTTAGTTCCAGGAATTAAGATAGAAGATAACAAAGTAATTACAGATAAAAGTATGGCGTCTAATATAAAAGGTTTATATGCGGCTGGTGATATAACAGGAGTACCTTACCAGTATGTTAAAGCGGCAGGAGAAGGAAATGTGGCGGCACTATCAGCTGTTGGTTATCTTGCAGCTCTTAACAGGGCAGGAAAATAAGGAAAGATATAAAATAAAAAAACTATGTATTACATCATGATTGGATAAGACTGATGTAATACATAGTTTTTTGTTCTAATATTAAATACTGATTGATATTATTTTGGGTTCATATTATTGATTGCTGCTCATTAATTATTAATTCCGTGGTGTACATCAGGGCTTGATGTTGTCAAAGGAAGGAATGTGTATCCGTTAGCAAGTCCCCACTGGATTATGCTCTCAACTGCATCAACGCTGAAGCTCTTAATATCGTGCTGTAATACAACGGATACATTATGGCTCTGGATACCATTGATTACATTCTGGTATACCTCACTTGTGCTTGTTGTTCCACCGGCATCGCCGCTTGATACGTTCCAGTCATAGTATTTATAGCCTTGGTCAGTAACATCTTTTGCAAGTTCTGTCATAATTCCTTTGCAGTATTTCTTGCTGACAGAATTAGAACTTCCACCTGGGAAACGTACTAATGTTGGACGGCTTCCAGTCTGCGAATATATAATATCCGACATTTCGTTCAAATCATCAAAATAAGCACCAACACTTGAATAGATCTGCTGGTAATTATGGGAAGCACTGTGTATTGCAACTGTATGTCCTGCAGCGGCTTCCTTCGCAATCATATTCTGATATCCGCTGTTTACATTGGTTACAAAAAATGTAACTTTTATGTTATATTTGGCAAGCACGTCAAGAAGCTGCTGTGTGTAAGCACCAGGACCATCGTCGAATGTAAGGTATACAACCTTTGAACCGGGATTGACAGCGGCAGAGTCAGCCTGCTTTACGGCTTCAACAGTTACAGTTCTGCCAATTGAGTTGGTGTTGCCAAATTTGTCAGTAGCTGTATATGTTAAAGTATAGTCACCAGAACGGTAATTCTTGACTTCACCAGATACTGTTATGCTGTCAGAAATGTCATTGCCGTGGGAATCTGTGGCAGCAGCACCGGTATCTTTGTATTTAGTTCCGGCTTTAATTGTTACATGGCTGTCACCATTGAGTGTGAGTGAAGGAGCAATTCCGTCATTATATTCAACAGTTCTTGTAACAGTTGTCTTATTGCCAGAGGAGTCGCTGACAGTGTAAGTAACGACATTGTCCTTTTCGTGGCGTGTAACCTTATCGGTAATATCACCATCATAATTGTCAGTGGCTGTAAAACCTTCTTCCTTATAAGCTTCACCTGTCTTAGGGTAATATCCCTCAACTGTGTTAAGTTCTATCACGGGAGCAGCTGTATCAACGACTTTAACTTCTCTTGTCTTAGTCGATGAAAGAAAGCCTTTCTTAGCTTTGTAATGTATATGGTATGTTCCGAGTTTAGAGCAGTCTACTTCGCCGCTTATTGATACATCAACAGATTTATTCTTAAAAGAAAGTGTATTATACGAAGCTGAAGCTCCTTCCTCTGTATATGTATCACCATATTCTATTGTTTCGTTCTCTTTTCCATTTACAATGATATTGATGTTAAATAAGGAAAAAAATAAAATTACAAGAAGCAATAGTACAACTACAACAGAAGTAATTACTATTATAAGCTTTTTGTTCTTAAGTTCTTTTGTAATCATAGGTGTTATCTCCTGACTTATTATTCTAACTAGAGCATTATATTCCTTTTTATAGAAAAAATTAACACTTTTT
>OHUF01000833.1_pt1 | contig 12080 bp, 9 predicted proteins | sample 1579131 | NCBI WGS metagenome assembly OHUF01 (sample SAMEA3879553, study PRJEB24766) | human gut metagenome | biome: human-associated habitat; feature: feces | place: USA | collected 1985/1987 | reverse complement strand
GGTAATGCTACAGGTGATGATAAGGCTATTGAAGCTGTTAAGCAGGCTGTTACAAGCCCACTTCTTGAGACAACAATCGAGGGTGCTACACACGTTATTATCAACGTATCTGGTGATATGAGCCTTGTTGAAGCAGATGAGGCTGCAAGCTATGTTCAGGAACTTGCAGGTGATAATGCCAATATCATCTTTGGTGCTGTTATAGACGAAAGCCTAGATGAAGATATAGTAATAACTGTTATTGCAACAGGATTTGAAAAAGAAGATGAAAATATGACTCAGATGCCGGAACAGGAAGAAGCAATCTTTGTCAAATTAGGGGATGAAAACTCACACATTCCCGCAGGAAAAACGGTCATAGAATATGAACTTTCAAAGCTTGTGACTCCGGATGGCAAAAGAATTTTAGCAGAAGGAATTCATTTAAAAATAAAAGGTTCAGAAAAAATCTGTATGATAGGAGCCAACGGGGCAGGAAAAACGACTCTTCTAAAAAAGATAGCGGAAGAACTCCTAAATCGGAATGACATTAAAGCAGAATATATGCCTCAAACTTATGAAGACCTGCTGGATTTGGATGTTACACCGGTTGATTACCTTGATAAAACAGGAGATAAAGAAGAGCGTACAAGAATTAGAACATACCTTGGTTCACTTAAATACACACCAGATGAAATGGAGCATCCGATTCGGGAGTTATCAGGCGGACAAAAGGCGAAAGTGCTTCTCTTGAGGATGAGCTTAAGTGGTGCAAATGTTCTTATTCTGGATGAACCGACAAGAAATTTTTCACCATTGTCCGGTCCGGTAATAAGAAAAATGCTCCGAGAATTTCCGGGGGCTGTCATTAGCATTTCTCACGATAGAAAGTATATTGAAGAGGTGTGCGATAAAATATATCAGCTAAATCCTAATGGATTACAGCTAATTGGTGATTGATAACAAAAAGGATGAAAGACTGACAAATTTCAGGCTTTTAGTGAGTTGGAAAGCATACAAAGATTTGAATTTGGAGGATAGATTATGGTACGTACAGAAGATGCATGTGAAATTATAAAATATGCTTTGCAAAACGAAATTAAAGTATATTTAGATGGCGGATGGGGTGTTGATGCACTTCTTAAAAGAGAATCAAGAATACACAATGATATTGATTTGTTTGTTGAACTGAAACATTATCATGATTATATTTATGTGATTAAGCAGCATGGATTTGAGGAAGTAAATACTGATTATACAACGGATGGTCATACTGTCTGGAAAGATGATAAACAAAGAATCATTGATTTACATTGTTTTGAATTTACAGATGACGGAATTGTTTATGAGGGAGATATATTTCCATCAAAAACTTTTTCCGGTATTGGAAAAGTTGGAGATATAACTGTTTCTTGTATTGAACCATTGAGTCAGGTAATGCTTCATTTGGGATATGAACACGATAAAAATGATGTGCATGATGTGATGCTGTTGTGTGAAACATTTCAAATAGCAATACCAGATGAATATAAGGAAAAGTAAAATTTCAGTTTTGTGTTGAATCTCTAAGCAAAATAGCTTATAATTTGACATGCTACATATAGTTATTATCCACAGTTATCGAGTAGGTGTTATCAATGCCGATAACAAAATGATAACATTAGCTCGTATAGGCAGGATAATATGGATATATCAAATAATCAAAGGATTTACATACTCGGCAGAGAATAATTTCTAAACAAAATTAGTTAGGAAAAGTCGAGTTTGAATAAGGTTGTTATTATCACAGGGCAAACGGTTTTATCCAGTTTCAGGGCAAAACTTTCAGCCAGTGAAATAATAAAAATTCATGTGAAAATATAATTTGCAAGTTAGAATAAAGAATGACCTTGATGGTTTGGGAGTTCCAGACTGTCATGGTCTTTTTTCTTATCTGGCAGCAGATTTTGAGAATTTCAGAAGTAGAGAAAAGCCTTATTTTAAAGGGTTTTAGAGGTCTGAGTAGCGACATAAAATCAGAAGCAATATGGGATATTGTTCGTCTCATGAGATTGAAGGTGATTACATATGATGATTTATCAAAATTCAGTGGAGAATTGCAGCAGAAAGTAAAAAGAATAATTGAAATTTGCAAGAAATAGCACTATTGATTTCTTGGTTTTCACACGAGATGCAGGAGAAGATGGAATAAAAGTCAGGGTTCAGAATGGCGATGTATGGCTTACGCAGAAGGAGATGTCTTTGTAAAAGGCGAAAGCCTTCATCGAGGTGAAGCGAAACTAAAGATTCACTTCACAATACATCTCAATATATTCCTCAAACCGAGGCAGTGCTAAAGTCAGTTCTCCACGAACAGAACCATTCACAACACCACGCTCCATCAAGCGCTTCCGGTAAGTATTCAATAACTGTGGAGATATCGATAATTTCTCACGAATTTCCCCAGTTTTATAAACTCCCGTAGAAATTACATAAACAATCTTCCGGTCAAGTTCAGAAAGTTCACTCCATATCTTCTCATAAGCATAAATGATCAATTCCTCGTCAAACTTAGGAAGCAGTTTTTCAAGATCATCATTTGTCTCCCACTTCAAATAACCAAGAATCTGAAAAGCAAAAGGATACCCCTTTGTAAGTTTCGCCATCTCAACAGCCTCACTTGGAGAAATGTCAAATACAGAACGATAACTTGTAGTAATTGCAGGAATGCTAAGTGGTTCCAGAAAAATTTTTGGAGCACGATATAAAAATGTCAGACTCTTCTCGTTTTGAAGATTGCTGATATTATCAAACAAACCAGCCATTACAAGATACACAGGGTAATTCTGTGTAATATAAATCTGAAAATTACTAGCAAATACTTTGACATAAGAATTATTTATAATCTCATCAATGATAAAAAGAACTTTCTTTCCTTTATTTTTTAACTTCTCAAGAATATTACGAAGCATAGCTTCTTTTTCCAAAGAATCATTTGTTTTGTTTACCGACAACTCAGCAACTCCGAGATTTAGATTTAATCCAAGATCCAGATCATGAAATTGTGAAACGCGGGTAAGTTCGGAAACTGCACCAGCGATCAAATCTGTATCAGCACTCAATCTTAAAACAATCCATTGATCATTTGAAGAATAATGATCAGCAATTTCAGCAAGAGAAACCGTCTTTCCAGACCCCCTGACACCAGCAACCATATAAACTTTATTTGAAGGATTTTCCATATCAAATGTATGAATGATCTTTCCAATTTGGTTAGTGCGCGAAATGAATTCCGTAGGTTTTTGACCAAATGTTAAAGTAAAAGGATTTTCTATTCACCTCCATATTTATTTATGTTTATTTATGTTTATTATATGAATATATGTTTATTTATGTTTATTATAATAAATAAATATAAATAAAACAAGAATATACACAAAAGACACTCCAAAAATGTTAAAATAAGAATAACAATCAAAAAACGACGATCAGGAGGAACCAAAAAACAATGAACATCAAAAAAGTAGCAGTTCTTGGAGCAGGTGCCGTAGGTTCTTACGTTATCTGGGGACTGTCAAATAATAAAAATATTACACTGGGAGTTGTAGCAGATGGTGAGAGAAATGAACGCCTCAAAACCCAAGGATTAATGATCAACGGAACAAAATACACACCGCAAGTGTGGACTCCAGAAGAAGCACACAATGTGGATCTTTTGATCGTATCTTTAAAATACGGAAGTTTGAGAGGGGCATTACAGGATATTCAGACGATCGTAGGAGAAAATACAACGGTCATGAGTCTGATGAACGGAGTTGACAGTGAAGAGATCATAGCGGAGAAAATTGATAAATCACATATTTTATACTCTTTTATTAAAGTAGCATCACAGAAGAAAGAAGATGGATATCATTTTGATCCAGAAACAACAGTAGGGATTTATTTTGGAGAACTACAACAACCATACGAAAGCGAACGAGTAAAAGCAGTCGATGATATTTTTGAAAATACAGGTCTTCACTGGATCATCACAGATGATATTCAGGCAGAAATCTGGGGTAAATTCAAATTAAATGTCTGCAATAATCTGCCACAGGCAATCTTAGGAGTTGGAGTTGGATGCTATGAAGATAGTGAACATATGGCAGCGATTCGAGATGGATTAAGAGCCGAAGTTGAAGCAGTTGCTAAAGCGAAAGGGATCGACTTAAGTATGATCAATGCAAAGTCTGGACGGGGGAGTGCGGTCAAAGCATCTGCAAGATACTCGACATTACAGGATATTGATTCTGGTCGCCATACAGAGATTGATATGTTCTCTGGTGCAATGATGAGAATGGGGAAAGAATTGGGGATTCCAACCCCATATAATGAATATACATATCATATGATCAAAGCATTAGAAGAAAAGAATGATGGAGTATTCGAATATCAAGGGGAGAATGATAGAGTATCTTGGTCTAAATAATAATGTAAAATAAGGGAAAATGCATGTATAACAAAAAGAAAAAAATAAAACATAAGACGTTGAAGATTTTCTGTTTGCTGATAGGTATGATCGTGACAGCAGTATTTTTGGAAGCAGGAATTCTTTATATTGTAAATAGTAAGAATGTATATAAAACGTCCAAAGTGTTGTTAGATCAGACGATTGAAATCGTAGAGAAAAACAAACAAAGTGAAGTGGGGACTGTTGTAGCAGATATTCCAGTATATAAAGGAATTGCTTTGTATGTAGCGGATAAAGAAACTGGAAGAATCTATGGGGCTACAGATGCTTCAAAGATAGGAGTGAAATTAGATGATATGGGGTTTCGCAAGCAGAGAAAGACGGTTGCGAAGGAGAAGATTGTATCGGGAATCATTCGTGTTGATGGAAAAAAGAATTATTATATCTTAAAGAAAACACAGAAATATATTGTGGGTGTTACATATTGGATTGCGGTAGACAACAAGAGTAATTTGATCGCAATATTGATCATAGTTGTATATTTGAGTATTGCAGCAATCGGTATTCTATTTATGGTACTAAGATTATCGAAAGTTAAAAAGAAGAATAAGGAACAATCTGTGATGATTTCCTCTATTTCAGAGATGTTGAATATCGATAAGATGACAGGATGTTTTAATCGAAAAGCATATGACGAAGACATTTCAGAGATACGCATGGATTCTCAATTTATATATGTTTCTATGGATGTGAATGGACTAAAGATTATCAATGACAGACAAGGACATGCAGCGGGAGATGAATTGATCTGTGTGGCAGCATCTTGCATGAAGTGCAGGTTTAATAAATATGGAAAAGTTTATAGAATGGGTGGAGATGAATTTGCAGCAATTCTATTTGTGAAAAGAGAACAGTTTGAATGGATCAGACGGCAATTTGATGGAGATATCAAGTACTGGAGCTGTAACCGGATCAAGGAGCTTTCGATTTCTTATGGATATGTTTCAAGCAGTGAATGCCAATGGGATTCCATGAAAGAGATATCAGATGTTGCTGATATTCGTATGTATGAAGAAAAAGCGATGTATTACAAGAAAAATGGAGTAGACCGTCAGGGACAGCCAGCCTCCTATGTAGCTCTTTACAGATTGTATACACAGATTCTCCGAATCAATCTGGAAAAAGATCGTTATAAGATTATAAATTGGGAAGAAACCAAGAATAAAAAGAAACAAGATTCCATAGGAGCTCTGTCAGAATGGTTTCACAATTTTGAAGATATACGGCTTATTCATTCAGATGATTTGGTGAAATATCTTAGGAAGACAAAGATTGAATATCTGAAAAAGCAATTTGCAAATAAAAAGAAATTTGTAACGATCACCTATCGAAGAAAAGAAGGAGATGGTTACAAGAGGATAACGTTAGAAATTATTCCAGAAAATGAGAATTCACAAAATACATATGAAGGATTTTTATATGTTAAGGAATGATTTATCAAAGAAAACAAAATAATGACACAAAATTTACTGAAAAAATTAGCACTACTAAAAATAGACGTTAAAAAATTTCATTGCTATAATAGAGATAGAAAAAAATAATGGAATAAAAATTGGATTTAGAAGGGAGACAATTATGGGATTCTTTTTCAAGAATAAGAAAAAAAATAAAGAGGAAGAAACAGTAACACCAGTTGTAGAAACAACACCAGAAGTACCAGCGAAAGAAGGTATGATTTTGGTAAGGGAAGGAATTAAACTGGGACTTCCAACGGTAAGCATGGAAGAAGCGATCGTGGCAGCAGGGGAACTTTTAAGAGATCTTGGATATGTAGATGATGATTATATTCCAGCAATGATCCGAAGAAATGAAGAAGCATCTGTATACATGGGATTAGGACTTGCAATTCCACACGGAACAGAAGATGCAAAAAGAGACGTAAAAAGAAGCGGAATTATTGTGATGCAGTATCCAGACGGAGTCGAATTTAATGGCGGAACAGCACAGCTTGTCATTGGAATTGCTGGAGTTGGAGATGAACATTTAGAGATTCTTGGACAGATTACAGAAGCAGTGACAGAAGAAGAAATTCTGGAAGAATTAAAGAAGACGACGGACGTTGATTATATTCTTAATACATTCACGAATTAGTTTCTTTCGTAACGTCAGGAAGTGGAAAAACTGTGTTAATTGGATAGAAAATAAAAAGAAAAAAATGTCAGGTACATCTAAGTTTCTCGAAAACTTAGATGTACCTGACATTTTTACAGTTAAAAATTTATCATGACTTTTTCAATTCATCTCTTTTTTTCTTCAGGATGCGTCGTAACTGTCCAAATTCTCTTATATGTTCACGAGGCATCATCTTAGGAAATGCACGTAAAATACGTCGTGATGTAAATGTAGGAAGTTTTGCCATCTTTTCGTATTTACTACGAAGTTCCTCAGCTCGTTGTTTTAAAGAATCCATACGAGCTTTGAGTTCATCTGCATTTTCCTGTTTGGCTTCATCAACTTTCTCTCGAATAACATCTGCACGAGCTTTTAATCGGTCTTGAGCCTCCAGACCATCCATCATACTATCGTAGATATTTTCACCGATCTGATCAGAAATATTACGCAGTTCTTTTGCAATATCCTCCATAAGGGCAAGACGTTTGTTGAATTTTAAAATACCCTGAACTGTGATGCAAATATCAACTATAAGAGCAATGCTTAATAAAACAAGCAGAAATTTTCCAAGCCATATCGGGAGAAAAGAAACTAGTTTATCCGTAAAGGGATAGATAAGTTTCACGATCAATACACAAGCGACGCCCCAGATCGCAGAAAATAAAGGACATACATAGCCGCCGATATTCAATGGCATTTCAGAATAATCCCACCATCTGTGATGAAACATCTTTTCAAGAAGAAAACCCGTTAGCCATTCAAGAAAAGTAACGAGAATGGTGGAGGTAATATAAAGCAAGATCAAGTTTCCGACGTAAGGCTGAAGAGAAGCAACGACAACCGTCACTCCAATTCCATAAATCGGACAGATCGGACCATTTAGAAATCCACGGTTTACAAAGGAATGTTGTTTAAAAGCTGCAAAAGCGACTTCAGAACACCAACCAAGAAACCCATATATAAAAAAGCTAAATAAGATATCGTAATAAGTCATAAAATCTCCTTCTTTATATCTTTTTTACAGTATAACAACAGTTACACCAAGATCTCCTTCACCATATTCACCATCACGGTAACCGGAGATACGTTTTTGTTTCTTCAACTGTTTAAAGTAATTATGAAGCCCTTTACGTAAAGCACCAGTTCCTTTTCCATGGACAACAGTGATCTGTGCTAAGTTGGCCAGGCACGCATCATCGATGTACTTATCAAGCTGTGCGATTGCTTCATCAACCGTCATACCCATAACATTGATCTCAGGTCGGATGGAAGCGGATTTGTTGATCGCAGTACGTCCTCGGTTACGACTTTCATTTCTTTGATTTTCACGTTTTACATCTTTGGCCGTTTTTGTGATCTCAAGGTCTTTGATGTTAACAAGAGAACGCATCATACCCATCTGAACATACAGATCACCTTTGGCATTTGGGAGCGTGGAAACAGTTCCGGCAAGGGAAAGACTTGTTACATAAACTTCATCACCAACATGGAAATCATTCGCCTCGTGACGTTTCTTGTTCTTTTTCTTGGATTTGTAAGCCATTTGACCTTCTAATTTTGTCATGCGGCCGCGAAGATCACTTCGCATATGTTCCATCTTCTTATTTGCATCTGGATTCTTGTTTTGTTTCTTTAATTTGTTATATTCACGGATCGTAGAATCTGCGATCTCTTTCGCCTCAGAGATGATATTGTGAGCCTCTTCACGGGCGTCGCGAAGCATCTTATCACGTTTTTCTTTTATATTATCCTGACGAGATTTTAAACTCTTACGGAGAGTTTCGATTTCCTTACGGTATTCAAGGATCTCTTCCTGTTCTTTTTCAATCGTCTGTTTACTCTTTTCAAGGTCAGCTAAGATCGTTTCAAAATCTTTGACAGATTCATCAATCTGATCTGCAGCACCTTCAATGATATGTTCATCCAATCCTAATTTGCGGGAAATTGCAAACGCATTACTTTTTCCAGGAATACCGATCATCAGACGGTATGTTGGAGAAAGCGTTTCTACATCAAATTCGCAGGAAGCATTTTCGATATCATCGGTGGAAAGTGCGAACATTTTAAGTTCACTGTAATGGGTTGTCGCCATTGTTTTAATTCCACGTCCGTGCAGATCACTTAAAATAGAGATCGCAAGTGCGGCACCTTCGATTGGATCAGTACCACCACATAATTCATCGAGTAATACTAAAGAATCTCGATGAGCTTGCTGAACGATCGATACAATATTTGTCATATGAGAAGAGAAGGTACTTAAGTTTTGCTCAATACTCTGCTCATCTCCGATATCTGCAAAAATTTCACGAAAAATTCCAAGAGAAGATCCTTGGAATGCAGGAATATGAAGGCCTGCCTGCCCCATCAGAGATAATAATCCAACGGTTTTTAAAGATACAGTTTTACCGCCTGTATTTGGTCCGGTCACGATCAGCATGGAGAAATCTTTGCCGAGAGATACGTTGATCGGAACGACTTTTTTGCGGTCTAGTAAAGGATGACATCCCTGTTTGATATTGATGATCCCATCTTCACGGAAAATAGGTTTGGATGCATCAATATCCTTCGCATATTTTGCCTTTGCAAAAATGAAGTCTAATAATACAAGGGTCTTCTGGTTATGTGCAAGATCATCAACACCATAAGAAGCCTGTTCACTTAATATAGAAAGAATATGCTCAATCTCAGACTGTTCTTTTCCTTCCAATTCTTTTAATTCATTATTTAATGTTACAACAGACATTGGTTCAATAAACAGCGTATTTCCAGAAGCAGACTGATCATGGATCATACCTTGGAATGAACTTCTGTACTCTTGCTTGACTGGTATGCAGTAACGCCCATTTCGCATTGTAACGATCGCATCCTGTAATTTATCCTGATTGGATGCAGAGCTTACCAGCGTAGTTAACTGTGTATGAATCTTCTGGTTTGTCTGTTTCATTGCACGACGGATATGTTTTAAAGTAGAAGAGGCATCATCACTGATCTCTTCTTCAGAAATAATACAGCGGCGGATCTCGTGCAGAAGATCATCTAAAGGAACAAGACTTTCAAAAAGCTCATCGAGAGAATCTGTTTCAAGATCGTCTTCCGTGCGGACTCCGTAAGAAACGGCATTCTTTACAGATTCCAGAACACGAGCGATATCAAGAAGTTCCCCAGTTCCAAGTGTACCTCTCATCTTCAAACGAGCAAGAGAAGGGGAAAGATCACTTACTCCAAAAAAAGATACATTTCCACGTTTATAGATACGTGTCAATGCATCCTGTGTCTGATCCTGAGCGTTTAAGATATCAGCTTCTTCAGTCATTGGTTTTAAATTGGCACACATCAACTTACCTAGTTCGGTTGTCGCGTATCCTGTTAAAATATTTATAATCTTATCAAATTCAAGTGTTTGTAATACTTTTTGATTCATGAAAAATTCCTCATTTACATTAAATTATTGCAACTCACTAAAGAGTTTAACACAGATTGTTTGGACTGTAAACATAGGGAAAATGGCAATTCCAGACGTTAATTTACAAGAACTTAACATAAAAAGCAGTATGATTTTACATTCGATCAGTACAATAGAAATTACATCGTATAAAGATTTGGAGGAAAAGATGAAAACACAGCAGAAGATTTTTATGAACCGGGAACTGTCCTGGCTTAAGTTTAACGAACGCGTATTAGAAGAGGCTGAGAATAGAGAAGTACCACTATGTGAACGATTGACATTTGCATCCATTTACCAGAGCAACTTAGATGAATTCTTTATGGTAAGAGTTGGATCTTTGATCGATCAGATGTTACTTGATAAGAACATGAAAGAAAATAAGACAAAGATGACACCACAGGAACAGATTGATGCGATCATTCCACAGGTACAGAAATTAAATAGAAGAAAAGACAGCGTATATGAGGAGATGATGGATTCTCTGAAAGAACACAACATCCATCTGGTAAATTTTCAAAAAATATCTAAAAAAGAAAGCGAATATTTAAGAGCTTATTTTCAAGCAGAAATCGCGCCATTGATCTCTCCTACGATCATAGGGAAGAGACAGCCATTTCCTTTCTTAAAGAATAAAGAAATCTACGCAGTTGCTGTGTTAGAAACTAAAAATGGAAAAGAAAAATTAGGAATTATCCCATGTGGAAATGAAACGTTTGACAGACTGATCAATATTTCTGGAAAAGATGCTTATATGTTATCAGAAGAAATGATTCTTCACTATGTGCCAAGGATCTTCAAAGGATACCATGTCAAAGCAAAAACATTGATCCGAATTACAAGAAATGCAGATATTGATGCAGATTCTATGTATGATGAAGATCTTGATTATCGTGATTTCATGGTAGAACTGATCAAGAAAAGAAAGAAATTAGCACCAGTCCGAATGGAATTATCAAGAGAGATGGATGGAGAGATCATTGATCTTTTATGTGAGTATCTGGAACTTGAAAGAAAATATGTATTCTATACACAGACACCGTTAGATCTGTCTTTTGTATTTAAGATTCAGGATATTTTAAGAAGAGAGACGGACTTGTTTTTTGAGAAAAGAGTTCCTCAAAGATCACCACAGTTTAACGAAGAAATGCCGATTATGGATCAGATTGAAAAAGAAGATAAGTTACTCTCTTATCCATATGAAAGTATGCGTCCATTTCTAAAAATGCTTCAGGAAGCGGCAGAAGATAAAGATGTTGTTTCAATCAAAATGACATTATATCGTGTCGCAAAGCAGAGTAAGATCATTGCATCTTTGATCGAGGCAGCAGAAAATGGAAAAGATGTCACGATCCTTGTAGAATTAAAGGCTAGATTTGATGAGGAAAATAATATTGAATGGTCCAGACAGTTAGAAGATGCAGGATGCCGCGTGATCTATGGATTAGATGGTTATAAAGTACACTCTAAATTATGTCTGATCACAAGAAAGAAAAAAGGAAAAGTATCTTATATCACACAGATCGGAACAGGAAACTACAATGAAAAGACAAGCAGACTTTATACAGATCTTTCTTTAATGACAGCAAATGTAGATATTGCGTTGGAAGCTGCGGAAGTTTTTCAGGCATTATCTATGGGAGAGACTGTGGAAGAAACGGATCATCTGCTGGTAGCTCCACACTGTCTACAGAATAAAGTGATCCATATGATCGATCGGGAAATTGAACATGCAAAAGCTGGAGAACCAGCTTATATTGGATTAAAAATGAACTCTTTAACAGACAAAAAGATCATGGAGAAATTAATCAAAGCATCCAAAGCAGGTGTGAAGATTGACATGGTCATTCGAGGAATCTGTTGCCTGATTCCGGGAGTAAAGGGTGAAACAGATAATATTCAAGTAAGAAGTATTGTGGGAAGATACTTAGAACATTCAAGAATCTATATTTTTGGAACGAAGGGCAGAGAAAAAGTTTATATAGCGTCAGCAGATTTTATGACAAGAAATACATTAAGAAGAGTCGAGGTAGCCGTACCGATCTACAATACAGATAT
>OHUF01000827.1_pt1 | contig 12166 bp, 7 predicted proteins | sample 1579131 | NCBI WGS metagenome assembly OHUF01 (sample SAMEA3879553, study PRJEB24766) | human gut metagenome | biome: human-associated habitat; feature: feces | place: USA | collected 1985/1987 | reverse complement strand
TAGTTTTTAGTAACTACTATTTTTTCTCCTATTTTACCAACAAACTGCAACTCAATCTCTTTTCCTGCAAAATCTCCTCTATCAAGATCTGAAGCGATGGTATATGTGTTAAATTCTTTCCCCCAGTTAAGAACATCCCGCACTTTTCCTGTAGCAACTTCTATAACTTCATAACTATCCAATACGACAGATGTATCATCTTCGTATTTTATTTTAACTCCAATACTGCAAAACTCGTCAGTACAAATAACCTCAGAACAATCCTCGGCATCACTGTTATCTTTATCTCTACTACACCCGGTACATAAAATTGCAAAAAATAAAGAGGCAAAAAATAATAAGTTTTTCATAAGTAATATATTTTTAGGTTTCTACTTATATAGTAAATGCTCTCAAAGCAACAATACTGCATTCTATAAGCAAAAAAATGCCATTCTCATAGCACACATTCTTGCTATAGAATGCATTTATTGTATTTTTAAGTCTACTTTCCTACTGTTATTTTCTCAGTCAAAATTTCATCTCCGATAATGACACGAGTTACATACATACCAGAAGTCCATCCTGAAGTATCCATCGTATAAGATAAATCTGTCATACCTTTAACTTCTAAAACTTTTGTCCCATAAGCTACATTGTATACTTCCAAATTCCAGTTCAGACCATTCCTCGCATTTATCACATCATCAGTAACTAACCGTATTTCTTTAATATTCTCTGAAGAAGAAAGCACTTTCAATGAATAAGCAGAAGCTGGTGCATTTCCGTTACCAGTATAGGAAAAGAATATTATTCGTTTCTTTTTACATACACCTTCACCATCAAGTATAAAAGCAAAAGGTAAGCCACCAGAACGATATGGTAATTGAAATTCTAAAGTCTTTGTTGGCCGATGATAGTTCCAAAATAAAGGTTTATGAGTAATTCCACCTGAAGAGTCATAATAGATATCTTTATCATAGTCACTGTTAAAAGTTACACGGACCATACAACCTTGATGTACAAATGTAGAGTTCTCTACTCTGCCGCTTATGCTCGGATGATTAACCCCATAAAAAGGACAAGCCTCTTGTATATAGGTTGCATAAGGATAGGATTTTGTATCAGATATAACTTCTTTTGATAAAGTCAATAAAGTATTTCCATTATAGACTATCTTAGCTACTAAATTTGCATTGTAAGGATAATAATATTTATTTTTTATGGTGCATTGATTAGGTACTGGATAATTAGTATAAAACTGTGGTCGTGGTGCACTATTTGCTTCAGTTGGATATTCCCATACCACCATTGCGTTAGCTGGCAAATTCTTTATATAATAAGTACTACTATCACAAATAAATTTAGTTCCTACTATTTCTGGAAGCAATTCTCTTGCTTCTAACTGCATCATACCTGTATTATTCGCATCTAACCAATCTTTTAATCTTCTCGTCGCTACACTTCCATAATCCCACGATACATCAAAACGACCATAATTATCTGATATATTACAGCCAATACCTCCACTATGCAATTGGCCAACAACTAACTTATTTTGATTAAGCAGTGGAGCTCCAGATGAGCCTCTTTCCGTCGTTCCAACATCATATGTAGCTTTCCAATGAGTATTATTAATAGCCTTTCCTAAAGTATTATTATCAATAGCTATTTTCTTTATATCACCCCGAGGATGATGAATTACAGTCCCTTTAGTGGGAAGAGAAGAACTCCTAGTCCATCCTAAATAGTATGGAATATATGCAGGTATATTACGAACTGATTCTACTAATTTAAGCAATGCAAAATCTGAATATTCATTATTAGCAACCAATTTAGCTCCACTTGAGGTTGGAGGATTAAAATTTGTTCCATTAGAGCAATCTTTACTCTCATAATTCCAATAAAAAATCATTTGATTTATTTGGCTGTTACCTTGAGCATCATAGTTTGAAAAACAATGATTAGCTGTCAAAAAATAGTCTTCTCCAGAGGTGTTATTAATCAGTGCCCCAGTACACAAATATCCATCATAATATATACATGCAACAGCCCTTTTTTCTTTCTGCCATCCATCGCCTTCTGGACAATTTACATTCACATTACATGACAAAGCATCTCCAAATCCCAGAGTTCTAGTATTTCCCGAATAAGTTAGGATATCTTTATAAGCATAAATAACCTTATCTATTGAGATAATGCCCCTAATAGCATTTATCGGTTCATAGTATTCCAATATTATATCACTTCCGGCAACAAGTCCTGTAGCAAAATTAGCTGGATTTTTTTTTGCCCCTTTATTATTTAAATCAGTAAAGCCTCCTATACAGAAAGTTTTATCTGCACTATATACGAAAAATTTAGCCTTTTCTGGAAGCCAGAATCTATCATAGTTCAATGATAAAGCCTTTGCTTTATCAACATGCAACCGCAAACGCCATACTCTTACACTATCACCTAATACATGCCAATTCCCTGAATTCTCTAAAGTTTACAGTAATAGGTAAGCCTATTCTATAAGGTATATCTTTCATATCCGCAAACAAACTATCCTCATGTAATGCTTCAGCTACATCAGGAATAGGCAAATTAATCACATCACCCGAACGGACAGAGAATAAAGCAGATGAAAAACTTGGAGGTAATTCATTGGTGCTAATTTGAGCATGAGCACTAATTGTGAAGATTGCAATAAGGCATAATGCAAAACTCTTCAATAAAGCTTTTGTTTTCATAGTATTATATTTTTGTTCACTAACAAAAATAACACATTTGTATAATATAACAAAGAAAAAGATGTGGACAAAAAGCAACAAGATAAAACAATACAGATCAATAGATTAAATCAAATACAGAACTTTTTAGTGGACAATTACCATACCTTTTTACAGCAACAATACAGCATTTATTTTTATTTACTATCCATATGAGATAAAAAAGCTCAATACTTTCACCTCATTGAACATCCGCATATCTTTTTTCAATATTCATAAAGTTCTCCACTACCCTCCAATATTCTTCCTTATCATGTGGACGTGGTTGCCAATCAGGATCAGGACTATTACTCACAGCTTCATTCCAATTAGTATCATCCATAAACTTATAGTCAACAGTACAAGAGGATAATTCTCTTATTGGTTTAAGGAATATATATCCATCGAACAAATCGGATAGAATAAAATCTTTATGCCCCATTGAATAATAACTATAATCATGCAGTTCACCAATATGAGAACCTTTCAAATCAAAGCCAATGGGGTTATTCTGAGATTTTTCCATTATTAGTTCTAACTTTCCAGCCGCTGGGGAAATTAATGTTGGTTGCTGATTAGGATAATTAAAGAAAGGCTGGTGCAAAGCTACAGATACTACTTTATTGCCATATTTATCGTACAGCAAATTTCCTAAAAAACGATTCTCATAACGTACAAAACCAGGAGAAGTATAATCATAATAAGGAAAACGGTAGGACGTAAATGCATGAATAGTCCCAGTCAGAACCAATATTTTCTCGTGAACAGACAACACTTCACGTTCCAACAATGTACACCGAAAGTCTTCTGTATTCCCTAAAGGAAACACTTGCTTCATATTTTCCGGAGTTCTAGCTCCTTCAAACTTTTCCCAATTGTAGCGATAACTAATATTTAAAACACGAAACTTTTTCGCTTGCTCCGGTAATGAGTGATTCCATTCCCAAGCTGCTTTATAGAGATTCATATACTCAACTATAGCCCAACGGGTATTATAATTGAACATCAGTTGACGAGCTAATTTCTCATTATATCTTGGTGCATTTATCAATGAATCCAATTGCTTCTGATCCTCATATGCTCCAAATTCCATACCTAACATATAGATACCATTCGCATACAACTTCGGTATCATTTTTTTAACGAAGTCCAAGTTTTCCTTAACACCATGATCTTCAGCCAATAGCACGATATCAGCATCTTTAAACTTAGAAATCAAATAATCATCAGGCGACATATCTGTATTCTTTTTATCACAAATACAATCTTTTCTATCAGTTCCTAAAAGAAATAATAACGGATTATCTAAACGCTTATTCCAATCCACTTCCGTATGCGCAGCTCCCGGAAATACTTTAGACACCCACATTGGTCCTTTCCAGCCTTTCTTCCTCATCAATTTGTCCAGTTCATCCTGATAAGGAGGATAATAAGCATCTAAGGTAGCATCTCCTCTATCCATATAAATTATACGACTGTTAGCCGTCGGAAGGTTCTCATCAAGATAATTCCTAAAAGCTCTCGACCATTGGTCCGCTTTTTCTTTAGATAGTTCCTTGCTTAATATCATGGGAACATGAGTCGACATATATGCAGCCCCTCCAAATACTTCCGGGTATTCACAAAGTGCATATAGTGAAATTAGACCACCCATACTGGAGCGCATCACAAAAGTATGCTCAACACTCTTATTCGTAGAATATTCTTTATCAATAAAAGGCTTAACTTCTTCTACCAGAAAACGAAGATAGTTATCTGCATTAAAACTAATATCTTCCGGCAATTGTTCATCCGGTAAATAGTTTAATGCTTTTTGGGGAAAATAATCTTCATACCTCGTTTCCGGAATACTCGCTATTCCCACAACAATACATGGTTCCATTTTCTTCTCAGACAAAAGTTTTCCTACAATTTCATCAATTCCCCATTCTTGTTTATTCCATGTAGTATTTGCATCAAAAAGCATTTGCCCATCATGCATATAGAGGACATCGTATCTTTCTTTTGTTGAGTAACCTGTAGGTAACCATACGAAAACATTGCGAGAGGGAACAATGGTAGAGTTAAATCGAGAATATTCTATAAGTTTCCCTGATGATACAGTTTGTTGAGCAATAGTCCATTGGCACAGCAACAGAGATAATAGTAGAAAAAAAAGTCTTATTTTCATACGCTAAATTATAATCATCTCCTATTAAACAGAGATTACTAAATATTTATAAAACAATCTATTCACAGTCCCTCCCATTAAGAAAAAGAGAGTATCTTAATAATCACTCTCTTTTTCTATATTCTCCTGTAGCACCTATTTCTTCTAAATTACTTCAATCCAATTCAAGCATTAAAAATATTATGAGGGTAATACTTTTTCATAACTCAACATTATAATTCAAGTACAAGCACTTCTTTAGGTTGTAAATGAAGTATTCTTCCTAGGGACACATTACCGTTCGTCAACACATTCTTCGAACTAGTCTTATCTCCTATTACTTCTTTATAAGGAGCCAAGTCCAAATCAACTTCTTTATTTATTCCATTCATTATAACCAGTATACTTCTTCCATCACAAGAACGCTCATACACATATACATTATTACGAGGCATAAAATGTTTCATCTTACCTTTAGAAATAACATCATTTCCTTTACGCCAATGCAGTAACTTACTCATAAAATCAAAAGCTTCCTGCTGCATAGCCGTTCTTCCATTTTCCTGGAAAACAGAAATTGCATCTCCTTTCCAACCTCCCGGCATATCCGGACGTACATACCCAAAGTCTATTTTATTACTACCAGACATTAGTAATTCCTGCCCATAATACAATTGTGGTATGCCCGGAATTGTCAACAACAAGGTAACTGCCTGCTTATAAGCATTCAAATTTTCCGGGGTCTCCAATAAGAAGCGATCCGTATCATGATTTTCAAGTAGACGCATCACATTGTTAATGTCAGGATAGCAAAAATCATAAGCAAAATGTTCGAAAAGAAGCTGCAAACCAGTATCCCAAGAAGTTTCTTCATGGAAAACTTTACCAGCTATTGTTCGCAAACGAAAATCCATCACAGATTTCAGCTTTGTATTAGCTTTCTCATTAAGCACACTATTTTGTTGCCAATATGCAGTACCTACAGGGTTATTGGGAATCATTACTTCACCTACAATATTGAAATTTGGATATTCCTCAAAAACTTCTTTACACCAACGAACCATCATATCCGGATCCGGATATACATATGTATCTTGGCGAATACCATCTAAATCTGCATATTCAATCCACCAGATTGAATTCTGAATCAAATAATCAGCAAGAAAACGATTTCTTTGATTTAAATCGGGCATTGTAGGCACAAACCAACCATCCGTCAGTTCCTGCTTATCTATATCCGAAGCATAAGGATCAAAAAATACAGCCTTATTATGATTGGTCTCGATATATTTATGTGAATTATTAAACCAATTCTGCATTGGTGGATCAAGCAGCCAAGGATGATTGGTTCCACAATGATTAAAAACCATATCCATTATCAGTTTCATTCCACGTTGATGCATAGATTCCGCCAAACGAACATAATCTTCATTAGTTCCCAAACGAGGATCTATTTTATAGTAATCCGTTGCAGCATAACCATGATAAGAGCCTTCACCCATATCATTTTCCAAAACAGGAGTTGTCCAGATTGCCGTAATCCCCAAGCTATCCAAATAATCAAGATGTTGCATAATACCAGCTAAATCACCACCATGACGAGCATTTACATCTCTACGATTTACTGTATAAGGATACTTCATCTGTATATAGTCATTGCTTTCATCACCATTGGCAAAGCGGTCCGGCATTAATAAATATACGACATCAGAAGAATTAAAGCCAATCCTATCTTCTCCTTTACGTTGGCGTTCTTTCAATTCATAAGTATAATTCAGCTTACGTTTTCCTTTAACAAATTCTATCTGAAATTTACCCGGTGCCGCATCTTTTACATCTAAATACAAAACCAGATAGTTTGGACTCTCCATTGGACAGACTTCCTTCAAAACAACTCCCGGATGATTTATTTCAGGTTTATATGTTGCTATATTTGAACCATATACCATCAACTGTAAACGGGTATTCCTCATGCCAGACCACCAAAAAGCAGGTTCCACTTTTTCTATCTTCTCATTTTTCTTTCCTGAATGATGTGAAGAGAGCCAATCAGAATTATCCTGTGAAGGAATAATAGAAGATTCAAACTTAGAATATTCAATAAGTCTTTCTGACGACATGATTTGTTTAGCAAATCCCAATTGACATAGCAATAAAGCAAAGATAAAAATAAAGTTTTAGTTTTCATCATACATAAAATAAAAGATACTATTTACAAAGGTTGAACAAACAGACTAAACTCTTTCATTGCAGGAAGAACTTTGCCCGTATGATTATCAAAAAGCCCACGATTAATCCAACCTTCTGTTACATTATTACCGCAAGCGTTTTCCTCGGGGAACCACCAAAATAATCCCGTCACGTTGGCATGACGACGTAATTCAGCCACAAGTTCGTGAGTGAATATGCGCTGTCCTTCAGTAGTTATAGGATAGAATTCAGAATGTTCATCCGCACTTTTTGCCCATTGGTCATTCTCATGCGAATAGTAGGCGGCAGTCTCCACTATCATCACCTCTTTATCAGGAAAGTCAACAGCGAGAGAATCAAGCGTAGCAGCAAGTACCCCCACGGCTTTATGCCACATAGGATAATAACTAAGCCCTATAACATCGTAATCAAGCTCTCGTAAATGGTTATAGTAAGTTTTAGTTTTGTTCCACTCTCCTGCTTTCTCCGTATGGATGATTATCTTTGCTTTAGGACAAATTTCCCGACAAGCTTTGGCACCACTTTCCAGCAGCTTCACAAGCAAATCCCAATTTTCCATTCCAAGCGGATCCACCTTTGCTACTGGCCACAACATGCCGTTGGTTATTTCATTACCCACTTGTATGAGGTCAGGAGAAGCTCCCGCTTTCACCATAACCTCAAGACTATTTTTAGTATATTCATATATACTATCCGGCAATGAAGCTACATCAACATTCTTCCATCTTTCAGGCATAAATTGCTTACCGGGATCAGCCCATGTATCAGAGTAATGAAAATCAAGCATAAATTGATAACCTTCTTTTTTTATTTGCTGTCCAAATTTAGTCACATAATCTAAATCTTGGCACACTCCTTCACCTTTGTGTTCAGCAGAAGCTTTTGAAGGGTCAACAAAAAGACGAACACGGACGGCATTCCAGCTTTGCTCTTTAAAATATTCAAGAGGTTTTACTGCCCTTCCCTTTTCATTACGATATATGGTTCCAGCTTTTTCATAACTTGGCAACAAAGAAATATCACCACCCAAGAGACGTTGTTGAGCATGAATTCCAACACATAAAGCAAACAAAAACAAGATAACGAATACTGATCTAAAATTCTTCATAACGATATTAGTGATTGTTTCAATGAAAAAGCAAAAGCCCTCTTCCCCCGTTTTACCATTACGAGAGAGAGGGCCTTATTCAATATTCAGATAAGATTATTTGAAAGAGCCCGTACCGGCAGTAAAGTTCAGATAAGCTTTCTGACCTTCAGCAACCTTTACTCGTTCTTGATCATTGCCATTACCTCTATAAACAATCTTTCCATCAAGAACAATGAACTCAGTCTTCCACCAATCATAGCCTCCAAAATTCACACACATACGAACTTCATCAGCAGCAACAAATGCAGGAGATACAAATTCACCGTCTTTCGTTCCGGGAACAGTAAACTTGTTAGCTTCTACAGCATCCCATCCCCCTGCAGTATTACCAATCAGATAAACATCAGGGGCGAGGACATTGACCACACGTTCTGTGCCGTTAATGACATGCAACAAATACCAACCGGCATTTTTAGCTTCCAAATTGTTATCAGCATCGGCCGCCAAACCGGCACCGGCTACATCATTAACCGCAGCTTGGCCACCGAAATCATTTCCCCAATCTGCCTGTGGAGCAAATTTAATTTTTTCACCACTTTCTAAGTATACGATACTCCAATATTCACCTTCCGCACCATATACTGGTTAACTGTTTCCACGTTTCACCCCAACCGTAGTTACTACCAGTCATAAAGAGATCATAAGTTTTAATCGCTACCTTAAAAGTCATATTGATCATATCTAACGTAACGATGTACTCATTTATACCACTAATAGCAGGTGACTTTACAGCAGCACAAGAAGGATCATTACGCCACACTAAGAAATTCTCAGTAGCTAAATCACCATCAATTACAGTGCCTAATTCACCGGGATTGATGTCCACATCCCAATTAGGGTTCGTTGTATCATAAGCACGGAAGAACTTAAAATAAGAAGTTGCAGCTACTGTTGTTACAGTCGCCTTATACAATCCGTCACCTATCTTTTCCATTACCACAGGGTTCTTTTCATCCCATTTCTTACCAGAAGACTGTTCTTGAAAATCGCCTAACATATAATACCCTTCCTCGCTAATTTCCGGAGTTACAACTGGAGTTAGCTTTGCTTGTGTAGCACCTGCCACAGATATAGCTTCACCATTAGTCAATTTGGCAATAGCGCTCACGTTTATATCCAACGTACGCTCGGTATGAGCACGGCTGTTAAAAACTTTACGAACTACTGAATCAAGCTGTACGGTATTTACCTTAACCTGTCCTTCTCTCAGCACTGCGTTAATAGCACTCCCATTAATTGTAACTCCACTTACAAGAATTGAAGCGATATTCGCATTGCTACTTGACAATGCAGCAATCTTCACAGAATCCTCCTTAAGACCTGTTTCATCATCTTTGTATTTAGCGTACACATCATCCATCAGGATAGTAGCATCAGCACCCGCAGCATAACTTATCTCATATTTAGCGGCAGCCTCTTCGGGAGAATTGGATTGGGGGTCAGCCCAATCCTTATAATCCTCCGTGCAAGCACCCAGCGTTATTCCTACAAAGAACATTGCTGTGATTATCTGTTTTTTATTCATAATGTTTTTCTTTTTTAATAAGATTATAAATCAGGTTATTTCACTTCTCCCTTTTCGATGGCATCCACACCGGGAGTACCAATAGTCAAGTAGAGTTTTTGACCGGCATTCGGAGCAACACTATAATCAGCGCCTACATTTTCAGCCCAATTATTAGGTATATCGACAGCACGCCAGAACAGTTCTCCGTTAAACAGGGTAAACTCTGTACGCCACCAGTCAAAGGTACCAACTTGAGTGTACGCACGCATCTCACCTCCACCGGCAAATTCGGGAGATACCCATACCCCACTGTCATCAGCTGGAGCAGTCATTTCTGACGGAGTGTCGAAACCACCAGCATTAGCATTACCTGTAATATAGAAAGCTGCTTTGTAAACATTAAGCGTATAGTCAATAGCCTCTCCATTAATCTTGGCTTTGAAGCACAGAGTGTACCAGCCACCATTCGCAACTTTGATGTTGCCACCATCATCGGAAAGTCCGGCACCAGCCTCGTCATTATACACATTCACATCAGCATATCCTAACCATTGTTCAGCATAAGTACCCCACTTAAATGCACCGCCATCAGGGATATATACCACAGTAAAGTAGTTACCTTCAAGACCATAAACTCCGACAAAAGGCTTCCAAGTTTTCCAAGGTTCACCGATACTTGAGCCGGCAATAAAAATGTTCTCAGGTAATTTGATACTCGGAGCCTGATAAGTAGCTATCACTTGGATCTTTATAACATTAGAGTAACAACTCCCCAACTCCATACCATTAACATTGGCATGTAAGCGTACATAGAGGTCTTTCACTTCATTAGAAGGATATGTCACACCTTCATTGGCATCCTGAAACATAGTAATTACAGCATCATTCAATCTACTACCCGATACTTTAATGGTAGCAGAAGTCGAGCTTGCCACAACTTTGTACACAGGTTCTTCCGCACTGAAATCTTCAAAAGAAATCTCCACATCATAGTTAGTACTCAAAGGTATGCCACCATAATCAGGTTGGCTGGTAGTAAAAGTGAGTTGATCAGTAGTCAGCAAGTCCAATACATTATTGGCTGCGTTGGCAGGCATATTCAATACAAATCCTGTAGTATTTTCGTGGAATGTAGGATTGCTATCCATATCTTTCTCACATGAGGTGACCAACACCAAAGTAAGAACGGGCAGCAACATTCCTAGCAGTATCTTTTTCATATTATTGTTTCGATTTTAAAAAATTCGATAATAAATTCTATTAATAACGCGGGTTCTGAGTCAAGTTCTTATTACCATTGATGTCATCAGCCGGAATAGGATACACGTTGAAGAAATCTTCCACGCTCTTTCCTTCTGCTACACCACCCTTGAAATCCCAAATGTATTTGTCACCTGTGAAAAGACCAAAACGGATCAAATCACTACGACGACGACCTTCCATATAAAACTCACGACACCATTCATCAATAATATATTGTTCGGTAATGGTAGCAGGAGTAGAAGCACCTGCACGGCTACGCAAAACTTCAATATCAGCACGCGCTTGTTGCGGGTCACCAGTCAAACGGAACTTAGCCTCTGCACGAGTCAGATACATTTCAGCATAACGTATCAAAGGAATATCCACATCGGGGAATTCATTATGTGAAGTCGCTGCACCATCTGTACGAATGTTACTCCACTTCACAATAGAAAGACCGGAGTTAAAACCTGCAATCTGTTCAGCCTGTAGTTTACGAAGTCCACCGCCGCAACCGGAATAGAACAATGCACGATGATCGTTGGCTTTCTTCTGCACGTCTTTTGTAGTAGTACCAGCAGCCTCATCAAGCGCGATAATTTCTGCCTCGGTAGCTTTATCCGGCGCTTTTTCTGTAGCAATCGGACAATCTTCAAGCGTAGAGAAGAATTTCTTAACCAAAGCTGCACGGGAGAAGTTACAGCTCCAACCATTGGAAGTACCCATATAAGGCATTCCGGTGATACGGGTAGAACTTACCAGATAATTGGCGCCACTATAACATTTTGTTTTTGCACCATCCTGACGGATAGGCAGGATAATTTCTTTCATAGCTTGCGGATTTTGGTCATTATCAGCCATAAACACTTGCTCATAACCAGTATAGCCATTCTTTTCAGCTTTAGAAAGTTCATATTTCCCATCAAGCAGATCGCAATAGTCAATAGCCTTCTGATAGTCTTTTACCGCACCTTTGGTATAAACAGCAGAGTTCAGAGCCAAACGGGCATGGAGCATATAAGCGGCACCTTTATCGGCACGTCCAAAGTTAGAAGAGTTATTGAATGCACCCACTTCGGCAAGATCCGGTTCTATTTCGGTCAACTCCTTGTCAATCCAGTCATAAAGTTCTTTACCAGCTTTCTCTACAGGCAGTTCATAAATATCGTACGTAG
>OHUF01000825.1_pt1 | contig 12180 bp, 8 predicted proteins | sample 1579131 | NCBI WGS metagenome assembly OHUF01 (sample SAMEA3879553, study PRJEB24766) | human gut metagenome | biome: human-associated habitat; feature: feces | place: USA | collected 1985/1987 | reverse complement strand
CCATCGGCGCTGTATATCTTGCCCCGGTCGGCGGGCACAACGGTGTCTCGCAGCTGCTGCCCCAGCGCCCGCTGGGTGTACCAGCCGCCGGTGCATAATTGCAGCCAGAACAGCCGCCCGATGAGCCCTGCAAAGCAGACGGCGCACAGGCCCACTGCAATGAGCCGTGCCCGCAGACGGAACGCCCGCTCCGGCAAAGTGCGCAGGGCGTCTGTGGGTTTTGAGCCGCACATGGCAGCACCCCCTTTGCGGGCAGTTTATGCGCCCGGGGGCGGTGCGTATGACTAACCGCCCCCGCATCCGCGTACAATAACAGAAACGGAGGTGACAGGGATTGCACAGAACTGCTGCCCGCAAAGGGCTGCTGCGGCCGCTGCCGCCCATGGACCTGCCCTTTCTGGTGCTGGTGCTCACACTGGTAGCCTTTGGGCTGGTGATGCTGTGCAGCGCCAGCAGCGCGGTGGCACTGTACCGGCGGCAGGACGCCTTTGCCTATGTGCGGCCGCAGCTGCTGTACGCCGCCATGGGACTGGTGGCCATGTGGACGGCCAGCCGGGTGGACTACCACATCTATCATAAGCTTGCGTGGCCGCTGTTGGCGCTCTCGCTGGTGCTGCTGACGGCGGTGCTGTTCATGCCGGAATATAACGGCTGCAAGCGCTGGCTTGTGCTGCCGGGGCTTGGCACATTACAGCCCAGCGAGATCGCCAAATTTGCGGTGGTGCTGGTGTTTGCTCACATCATCTCCCTCAACCATGACAGGATGCAGACCTTTGCAACCGGGGTGCTGCCCTTTATGGTTATCCTGGGGGCGGTTACGGTGCTGATGCTGCTGGAGCCGCATCTGTCCGGCACGCTACTGATTTTGGGCATCGGCGCGGTGCTGATGTTTGTGGGCGGCACGGGCTTAAAGTGGTTTGCCCTGGCAGGCATTGCCGGGGCCGGGGCCATTGCGGCGGCGGTGGTGCTGCTGCCGGAGCTGGTGCCCTATGCCATGGGGCGGCTGTCCTCCTGGCAGGACCCCTTTGCCGATCCGCTGGGCGAAGGCCACCAGACCATCCAAAGCCTGTACGCCATTGCATCTGGCGGCGCGGCCGGGCTGGGGCTGGGCAACAGCCGCCAGAAATACCTCTATGTGCCGGAACCGCAGAACGACTTTATCTTTTCGATTCTGTGTGAAGAACTTGGCTTTGTGGGCGCGGCTCTGACGGTGGTGCTGTTCCTGCTGCTGTTTTTGCGCGGCATGTCCATTGCAGTGCGCGCGCGGGATAAATTCGGTGCGCTGCTGGCCGTTGGCTTTGTGGTGCAGGTGGTGCTGCAGGCGGTGCTGAACATTGCCGTTGTTACCAACACCATCCCCAACACCGGCATCAGCCTGCCGTTTTTTTCTTCCGGCGGTACCAGTTTGATGATGCTGCTGGGCGAAATGGGCATTGTGCTCTCTGTTTCGCGCCAGGCGGACGCCCGGTAACGGGAATGTGCAAATTTTGTGATGGGGATTTCACAACTTTCGGCAGTTCTGCGCTATTGAAACTGGCGGAATAATACGGTATAATAACCAAAAAAGATTTGTAACTTTTTTGCAATCTTCCCAAAAGAAAAGGAATGCTATGCAGGAAATCAAAACAAACCCAACGGTGCGGCACACCACGCCCCTGCAGCTGCTGGCGGCGTTTGCAGCCACGGTGGCAGTGCTGTTTGTGCTGCTGCTGGGGGCGTGCGCGCTGCCGGCCCAGCCGGTGCTGGAACATGTGTATGATTCAGCCCAAACCATCCAGCAGGAGGGGCTTTACCCTGAATATTTCGGCTTTAAGCTGTTCCAGATGGATAACTATACCGATACCATCATGCTGTTTGAAGCGGCCGCCATGGGCGAGCAGGATCCCTTGACCGCCATGATGACCGCAACGGCCTATAACGTGGATAACTTTGAAACGATGGCCGGTGACCTTGCTGTCTATTGCGAGCGCACCATTCCGCTGTCCACCGGTGCCCAAAAGGCAGTGCAGCTGGTGCCGTTCTCCTATGCGCGGTACTGGCACGGCTACCTGATCTGGCTGCGGCCGCTGCTCTGCGTTATGTCCATCACCGGTGTGCGCGTGGTGCAGTATTTGGTGCTGTTTGTGCTGCTGGCGGTTATTTTGTGGCAGCTGCGGCGGCAGTGTGGGCTGCGGGCCATGGTGTGGTTTGCCGTCAGCCAGCTGGCGGTTACCGTGTTCTGGGTGCCGCATCAGGTGCAGTATTTTACCACTTTCTGTATTGCGTATGCGGGCTGCGCGTGGGTGCTGGCCAGGCCGCGCCGCGCCGGGCAGCTGAGCATTGCCCTGGTGGTGCTGGGTACCTGTACGGCGTTCTGTGATTTGCTGGTCACCCCCATCATCACGCTGGGGCTGCCGGTGGCGGTGTGGCTGTGCTGCCTGCCGCAGCGGGCGGCATCCGGTGCCAGGCAGTGTCTGCCGGTCATCGGCGGCAGCTTGTGCTGGGGGGCAGGCTATGCCATGTGCTGGGGCCTGAAATGGGTGCTGGCCACCCTGATTACCGGGCAGGATATCATCGGCGATGCCATCCACCAGGCCGGGGTGCGCACCACGGCGGATACCTGGCACGGCATGGAGCTGAGCTGGGGGAACATCTTCCGCTTTGTGGGGGATACATTAAGCCAGCGCGGGCTGTTGTGGCCGGTGGTGCTGGTGGTTATTTTGTGCATTGCGGCGTTTTTGCTTTGCCTGCGCAATAAGGAAGCGTTGCTGCGCGCGCTGCCCATTGGCCTTACCGCCCTGATGGCACCGGTGTGGCTGGCGCTGCTGCGCACCCATTCCATCCAGCACGGGTGGTTTACCTGGCGCAGTTTAACGGTCAGCATTTTTGCGGGGCTGGCTTTTCTCTATTATTCCTGCGGGATACGGGCGGGCCTGCGGCGTTTGCGCGGCCAAAAGCAACAAGGGTGAAAGTAGTTATGAAGGACGAAGAAAACAAGATGCAGTCTGCTGCCCCGGAGCAGCAGGCCCAGCCGGAGCAGACGCAGCCGGAAAGCGAACCGGCCGCGGATGCGGCCCAGCCGGGAACTGAAAACGAACAAACCACAGCACCAGAAACGCCGGACAAAAAGAAACGTCCCCTGTGGCTGAAACTGCTGGCGGTGTTTGCTGCGGCGCTGGCGGTGCTGGTGCTGCTGGCGGTGCTGTACATTAACGGCAAGTTGGATCTGATTCATTACGATGACGGCACGGTGGACAGCGTTGGTACCGTTGATGCCGAGGAGGACCAGAACCTGGATACCACCGGCCTGACCCAGGCCACAAATGACGAAATGGAGATGCCGGAGGGCAGCCCCTTTGCGGACGAAGATGTGCTGAACATCTTGTTGATCAGCACTGATGAACGCACCGATGCCGTGAACGACTGGGATGCGTTTACCCATCTGAACGAGCTGGACGGAACAAAAGCCACCACGGAGTTCAGCTCCGATGCCCGCGCGGACAGTTTAATTCTGTGCTCCCTGAACATCAAGGACGATACCATCAAACTGGTTTCCATTGAGCGCGCCACCGGTGTGCCGATTCTGCTGGATGGGTACGAGGGCCAGTACGACTGGATCACCCACACCTTCCGTTACGGCGGTGTCCGCCTGACGATGGATACGGTAGAAGACTGCTTCAACGTGCAGGTGGACCACTATGTGCGGTTCAATTTTAACTCCTTTGTTCAGATTGTGGATGCCGTGGGCGGCATCGACCTGAACCTGACTGAGGACGAAGCCAAGGCGCTGAACTGGGAGGTTCCCTCCAACTCGATGCTGATCGTCAAGAAGGTGGAACCAGGCTGGAACCACTTTGACGGCTATACCGCATTGCAGTATGCCCGCCTGCGCGCCATTGATGATGACTGGCACCGCGTGGCCCGCCAGCGCACCGTCATCCAGGCGGTGCTGGACCGGATCAAGAGCGCTTCGGTCACCGAGCTGAACGACCTGCTGGACACCGCCCTGCTGGTGGTGCAGACCAACTTTACAAAAACTGAGATCGCTGCCTTGATGGTGCAGCTGCCGAGCTTTTTGGGCGTGACAGCAGACCAGATGACCATGCCGGTGCAGGGCACCTATGGCGTGCGCAACGGCATGGATGACCGCCCCATGATGGATCCTGATTGGGCTGCCAACATTGCGGTTTTGCAGAACTTTTTGTATACTGATATGACGGCAGAGGAAGCCATTGCCGCCGGTACCGCTACCCCGGAAACGGCTGACGGTGAGGAAACCGCTGTGCCCGAAACCGTGGAAGTGCAGAGCAAAAAGAATGACACCGTCCACACCTACCTGAAAGACAACACGACACCCATTTACTGGGATTACCCGCTGGAAGATGCCGATTTTGGTAATGCGGATTACCGCGTGTTTCTGGCCGGAGAGACCCGCGGACAGCCGCAGAACACTGCCATGCGCAAGGCGCTGTTCCAGTACCTGCACGAACAGCAGGGGGCGAATGTTCAGCTGGTGGAAACCGGCGTGGGCGAAACCCAGGTGCTGGAGCAGTACCTGCGCACGGGCGATGAAAACTGGCTGAACCACTACCTGAAGCTGCAGGGCAGCTGTGCGGATGCGGAAGCCGAATACTGGCGCTGGCTGTACCAGTATAACCGCCAGCAGGGCGGCACTATCCATGTGGCAGGGCTGGGCACCGAGCGCAATACCGTAGTTTCGATGTATGGCCTGCTGGCTTTGGCAGATACGGAGATCGAACCGGCAGAGAGCATTGCGGACTTTGTGCAGGCCCTGCGGGATGAGGATATGACGACTGCCCTGCAGCTGTTCAAGACCGCTATGGAGGAACAGCCCGATGCGATGGCAGACTATTTTGGCGATGCCTATGCCCAGGTACAGCAGCTGTATGCCAACCTGCAGGTGAACACCACCTATAAGGGCAGGCTGGACCGCGACGACCTTGCCATGATGGACAACATGAACTTTGTGCTGCGCCAGTACCCGGACGATAAATTCTTTGGCCAGCTGAGCAACGGCCATGTGACCCAGAGTGCCTGGAAGGACGGCAATTATATTGCCAACTACAGCCGTTTCGGCATGCTGCTGAACGGCGAAGGCTCCCCCGTGCAGGGCGAAGTCTGCTCCATGCTGACGATCTATACCCAGCGCGGCAGCAACGGCCTGCTGGGCGATGATGCCGAGAACGACTATTACGACCTGAACGCGCTGGCGGAAGCTGCGGGCAAAGAATTTATTGCCACAGGGGCGGATTTGTTCCTGGCGCTGGACAACGAGGACACCCCTTACACCGAGCAGAACGGCCTGATCAAGCCCGAAGTGCAGGCCGAAGAAAAGCCGCTTATGGATTATTGCCAAAAACTGATTGTACTTTTTGACACAGAAAATTAAAATTCCCCGTTGACAAGGCCGCGCCTTTGTGCTATAAATACTTTAAACCAATGAAGCGAAAGTAAAACCACAGGCGCACGCACAGAGAGCCCCCGATGCTGGGAACGGGGTGGTAAGCGGAGTGGATAAATGGTTCGCCGAGGGCACGGGGAAAAGCTGGGCTGAGTATCCGTTGACGGAAGCCTCCGTTACAGGGCAGGGGAATGTTAGTTCTCCGCAGAGCGGCTGTGCAGTTTATGGCACAGCAAGCAAGGTGGCACCACAGATTATTTGATTGATCTGCCCTTGCACAGAAAGCTATTTCTGTGCAAGGGCTTTTGTTATACCCGGCACAGACCACAAACAGGAGTAACACCATGAAAAAGCAAAGCATTACCACCATGCGGGAGCGATGGCGCCGGGCAAACTGATTGCCTGCCCCGGCACTGCCGGGAACAAACCGCCGATACACCTTAAATGTGAATGATAAAAAGGAGCTTTTACCATGAAAAAGTTTGTTGCTGTTCTGTCCGCCGCCGCTATGCTCGCCACCCTCGCCGCCTGCGGTTCCACCGCCGCCACCACTTCTACCGCTACCTCCAGCGCCGATACCGCTGCATCCACCAGCAGCGAAGCTGCTGCCGTAGATGATACCGCAAAGTCTTACAAAATTGCGGTGGTCCAGCAGCTGGATCACGCCAGCCTGGATGAGATCCGCACCGCTGTGGAAGCAGAGCTGGACGCCAAAGCCGCCGAAAAGGGCATTACCATTGAGTACAAAGATTTTAACGGCCAGAACGACGCTACTACGCTGAACCAGATCGGCACCCAGGTGGTTTCCGATGGATATGATGCGGTGGTGCCCATTGCCACCCTGGCAGCCCAGTGCATGGCCAATGCCTGCGCCGAAGATCAGATTCCTGTTGTGTACGCCGCCATCAGCGACCCTGCCGCTGCAGACCTCACCGGCCTGGATTATGTCACCGGTACTTCTGACGCGCTGAACACCCAGTTCATCCTGGATATGATGCTGGCAATCAACCCGGATGTCAAGACTGTTGGCTTGCTGTACTCCAATTCCGAAGCCAATTCCACCACCCCCATTGCCGAAGCAAAGGCTTACCTGGATGAAAAGGGCATTGCTTATGTGGAAGGCACCGGCAACACCAACGATGAAATCATGAGCGCCGCCGCCAATATGGTGGGCAAGGCTGACGCTGTGTTTACCCCGACCGATAACGTGGTTATGGCCGCCGCAGCTGCTGTTTCCGAGACGCTGACCGAAGCAGGTATCCCGTTCTACGCCGGTGCCGACAGCTTTGTTACCGCCGGTGCCTTTGCAACCTGCGGAGTCAACTATACCGAACTTGGCACCTACACCGCTGATATGGTGCTGGATATCCTGGAAAGCGGCAACGTTCCTGAATACCATGTAATGGATGGCGGCATCATCACCGTCAACACCGAAACTGCCGCCGCTCTGGGCATTGATTACGCCGCTTTCAGCGATATGGCCAGCCAGGTTGTGGAAGTTACCACCCAGCAGTGATAAAATGAATAGAGAATAATGAAAAAAGAATAATGCAGGTGTGGTGCCTGCGGTACCACAATAAAGCAGGAAATGCAGCTCCGGCAAGCGAAAACGCCCGCCGGAGCTGCATACCTGATTAAAAACGCCGCCGCGGGCGGCGTACAGCCATTATTCATTATTCTTTATTACTTATTATTTATACGCAAAGGAGCAACGCTTATGTTTACCCTTGCCATTGTGCAAAGCGCATTGGAGCTGGGCTTTATTTACGCCCTTGTGGCCATGGCACTGTTTTTGAGCTTCCGTGTGCTGAATATTGCCGATATGACCACCGATGGCGCGTTCACCCTTGGCTGTGCCGTGTCGGCTACCGCCGCAGTGGCGGGGCATCCGTTCCTTGGTTTTGTGCTGGCCATGCTGGCCGGTGCCTGCGCCGGGTTTGTCACCGCGTTCCTGCAAACCCACCTGGGCGTGCCGTCCATTTTGGCGGGTATTATTACCAATACCGGGCTTTACACCGTAAACCTTGCCATCATGGGCTTTTCTTCCAACGTTCCCATGCTGAAAACTGAGACAGTGTTCACTATGGCCCGCGCCCTGTTTGGCGAAAAATCTCCCTATAAACTCATTGTTGCTGTCACGGTCACAGTCGTGGCCTGCGCGCTGCTGATTTTATTCCTTGGCACCCGGCTTGGTCTTTCCATCCGCGCTACCGGCGATAACCCGGATATGGTGCGCGCTTCCTCCATCAACACGGCGTTCACCATCACGGTGGGCCTTTGCGTTTCCAACGCCATGACCTCGCTTTCCGGCGCGGTTCTGGCTCAGTACCAGAAATCCGCTGATATCAACCTGGGCACTGGCATGGTGGTCATCGGTCTGGCTTCGCTGATTATTGGCGAAACGCTGTTTGGCCGCGGTGGTATGTGGGTCAAAGCGGCTGCGGCTGTGGCGGGCAGCGTGATCTACCGCTTTATCATTGCGTTGGCCCTGCGTGCCAATGTTCCCAGCGAGTGCCTGAAGCTGATTTCTGCCGTCATTGTGGCGCTGGCCATTGCGGCCCCGGCCCTGAAAAAGAACCTTGCGCTGCGCCGCCGCCGTGCCGTCAGCCAGAAAGGGGGCAAGACCCATGCTTGATCTGAACCATGTCAGTATGACCTTTAACCCCGGTACGGTGAACGAGAAAAAAGCGCTGACCGATATCAATCTGCATATGGAAAGCGGCGAGTTCGCTACCATTGTGGGTTCCAACGGCGCGGGCAAATCCACCTTGTTCAATGCCATTGCAGGCAGCTTTATTCCGGATACCGGCAGCATTCTGCTGGATGGGGTGGATATGACCTTCCAGCCGGATTTCCGCCGCTCCAAGGCGATTGGCCGCCTGTTCCAGGACCCGCTCAAAGGCACTGCCCCCAACATGACCATTGAGGAAAATCTGGCCCTGGCCTATCTGCGCGCTTCCACCCATACTTCGCCGTTTTCCCGCATTACCAAGGCGGACCGCGAACTGTTTACTGATCGGCTGGTCCAGCTGGGCTTGGGGCTGGAGAACAGGATGAAACAGCCGGTCGGCCTGCTTTCCGGCGGCCAGCGCCAGGCGCTGACCCTATTGATGGCCACCCTGGTTACCCCCAAATTGCTGTTGCTGGACGAGCACACTGCGGCCCTGGACCCCGCCACCGCAGATAAGGTGCTGGAGCTGACCAAGAAAATTGTGGCCGAAAACCACATCACCTGCCTGATGATTACCCACAACATGCACGCCGCCCTGGAATTGGGCAACCGCACGCTGATGATGGATTCCGGCCACATTGTGCTGGATATCAGCGGGGAAGAACGCGCCAACACCACGGTGGACGGCCTGCTGGATCAGTTCGCCAAAAATGTGGGCCGCCGGTTGGATAATGACCGCATCCTGTTGAGCAGGCAGGAAGAGACGGCCCAGTAAAATAATAACAAAAAGCAGCCCCCGCAGGGGCTGCTTTTTTGTCATATACAATCAGGGAAAAAATCAACCGGCGATTGCACCAAAAGCGGAAATGCCCAAAGTGCTCAGTACGCCCATAATGCAGCCTGCCAGCAGAACGCCGCCCATGCAGGCCAGAACGCTTTCCTTGAAATCCATATCCAGTAGGCTGGCGGCCAGGGTGCCGGTCCATGCGCCAGTGCCGGGCAGGGGAATGCCCACAAACAGCAGCAGAGCAATAAAAAGGCCGCGGCCGGCGGTGGCTTTCAGCTTTTGGCCGCCCTTGTGGCCTTTTTCCAGGCAGAAAGTGAAAAACTTGCCGATCACCGGTTTGTCAGCGCCCCATTCCAGGATCTTGCGCGCAAACAAAAAGATGAACGGCACCGGGATCATGTTGCCGATGATGGCAATGATGTAGGTGCTCCACAGCGGCAGACCAAAAATTACGCCATAGGGGATTGCGCCGCGCAGTTCGATCAGGGGAACCATCGAAACAAAAAATACAGTCAGGTATTTCTTAAGCATTCCAGTACCTCGCAGTTGATTGATGTCAAATTTGCATACAAATTTTATTATACAAGAATCCGCGATATGCCGCAAGACCTGCACCACAGGTTTTGTGTAAAATTTATGTCAAGCGGGCAGGATGCCGGTTTCCGGCATAAAAAGGGTGCAAAGCCCTGCGGGATATGGTATAATTACAACATACATGCCCACAGAATAAGAAAAAATGACGGAAGCACAACAGCAGGAGGAGGCACAGGATGCAGCGTATAGAAGCCATAGATGAATACAACCGCGCTCAAAGATTGGGCATGCGCGATTACCGTGAAAAGACAGCGGCAGGCAAATACCCCTATCTGCCTGCGTTGGATGAACTGCTGGAAAAAACAGATACCGAAAGCCAGATACCGCTTGGTACCATTGAAATACCGTTGGATTATGTGGTAGGCACCAAAACCACCGGCCGCACCATGGCGTTTGCTTCCAACTTTATGCCGCTGCTGCCCGAAGACACTGAGTTTGCCAGCAAGTGGCTTTCCCTGTGCATGGCCCATATGGAAGAGGGCATCCACGATGCCATTAAAGCGTATGAGTACATGGGCCGCTTTTATGTCCAAGAGGGCAACAAACGTGTCAGTGTGCTGAAATATTTTGGCGCGGATTCTATTTTTGCCACCGTTACCCGCGTTGTGCCGCGGTTCAATGATACGCCGGAAATTCGTGAATATTACGAGTTCATGGAGTATTACCCTTTGTGCGGGCTATACCGGCTGCACTTTACGCAGGAGGGCAGCTTTGCCCGCTTGCAGAAAGCGCTGGGCAAAGCGCCGGATGAAAAGTGGACCGCAGACGATAAGGCGGAAGTTGTCAGCCTGATGAACTGGATCACCAAGGCTTATAATGCCCACGGCGGCGATAAAATGCGCACCACCCCGGCGGATGTTATGCTGCTGTTGCTCCGCTTGTATAAGTTGGATGAGCTGAAAACCTATAGTCCCGCCCAGTTTGCCGCAGCTATTGACGCTGTGTGGGATAACGTTCTGGCGCTGGAGCGCCCGGAACCGGTCAAGCTAAGCACCCAGCCGGCCGCCCCGGCCAAAAAGAACAGCCTGCTGGACCGCATCCTGCCGGGGATCCGCAGTGAGCCCAGCCACTTGAAAGTAGCGTTTGTCAACGAGCGCACGCCGGAAACTTCTACCTGGACCAGCCAGCACGAGTTTGGCCGTACCCAGCTGGACCAGGTGTTTGCCGGCAAGGTGGAAACCGTGGCTTATCATGGCGCAGAGCCGGGCAAAAATGCCGATGAACTGGTGGAAAAAGCCATCCAGGACGGCGCGGATATGGTGTTTACAACCTCGCCAAAACTGGTGGGGGCTTCGCTGCGCGCGGCGCTGCGCCACCCGGATGTGCGCATCCTGAACTGCTCGGTCGATATGCCGTATGCTTCCATCCGCACCTATTACAGCCGCGTGTATGAGGCAAAGTTCATCACCGGCGCCATTGCTGCCGCTGTGGCGCGGGAGGACCGCGTGGGCTATGTGGCGGATACGCCCACCTTTGGCGTTCCGGCCAACATCAATGCGTTTGCCCTTGGCGCGCGGATGGTCAACCCGCGCGTTAAGGTCAGCCTGCAATGGTCCTGCCTGCCGGGGGACCCGATCCAGGCCTTCCAGAAGCAGGGCATCACGGTGATATCGGGGCGCGATACCCCCACGCCGTTCCGCCCTGCGCGAGAGTTCGGAACTTTCCGCATCAGCCCCGGCGGCACGCTGATGGATCTGGCTTCGCCGTTTTGGCATTGGGGCCAGTTCTATGAAAACGTGGTGCGCACCGTGCTGGATGGCGGCTGGACCCGCGATAAATCCGGCACCGACGGTACTGCCGTCAACTATTGGTGGGGCATGAACAGCGGTGTGATGGATGTGCTGCTCAGCCGCGAGCTGCCCCATGATGTGCGCCACCTGGCCAACATCTTGCGCAGCGGCATTATTGCGGGCAGCATTGACCCGTTTGCCTGCTATATTACCGCGCAGAACGGTACTGTGATGAACGAGGGCCGCACCGGCTTTACCCCGGAGCAGATCCTGCATATGGACTGGCTGTGCGATGCAGTGGAGGGCCACCTGCCGGAATTTGACGAACTGATGGACTGTGCCCGCCCCATGTACCGCATGCAGGGCATCCACCGCGACCGGCTCCCTGCAGAGAAAGAGGCTGATCTATGAAAATTCTGGCAGTGGCAGACGAAGAGAGCAAGTACCTGTGGGAATACTATGAGCCCAGCAAGCTGCGCGATATCGACCTGATCATCGGCTGCGGGGACCTGAGCCGGCATTATATGAACTTTTTGTCCGATGCAGCGCCGGTTCCGGTGCTTTATGTACACGGCAACCATGATGCCAGCTATGATAGAGAACCGCCCCGCGGTGCGATCTGCATTGACGATGACTTGTACTGGTACAAGGGCTACCGCATTGTGGGCCTTGGCGGCAGCTGCCGTTACCGCGCCGGTGCCTGGCAGTTTACCGAAGCGGAAATGAAACGCCGCATCAGCCACCTGCGCAGCAAGATCCAGCACGCGGGCGGGGTGGATATCCTTGTTACCCATGCGCCGCTGCACGGCTATGGGGATTTCAGTGACCTGCCGCACCGCGGGTTTACGGTGTTCAATGAAATTTTGGATACCTATCACCCGGCTTTGATGCTGCACGGGCATATCCACCTGACCTATGGAGCCAACATCCCGCGGGAGCACCAGTACGGCCAGACACGCATTGTGAACTGCTATGAGCGCTTTGTGCTGGACCTGCC
>OHUF01000823.1_pt1 | contig 12186 bp, 13 predicted proteins | sample 1579131 | NCBI WGS metagenome assembly OHUF01 (sample SAMEA3879553, study PRJEB24766) | human gut metagenome | biome: human-associated habitat; feature: feces | place: USA | collected 1985/1987 | reverse complement strand
AGTTAGAGGGTATGAAGCAATATTTGAAGAAACATTAAGTGAAAAAGAGATATATGATATTATTAAGTAAAGTGTGTCGTAATTGATGAGAACAAGTGACATAGGAGGTTCAGAAAAAACTTAAAAAATGCAGAAATAGGAAATAGTGGAGGAAAGTATAATGACAGTAGAAGAAGTGAAAAAGATTATTGATGAAGAGAGTTTAAAAGGAGGAAATCTGTTTGAAACTGACACGACACAATGGACGCTCCGGCAAGCATGGCACCTATAATCCCCGCCACAATGACCGCCGGTTTGATGTGGAGAACAGCGAACACATTGACGCAGAACGGGCAAGGCAAAATGTCTACTGGGACTGCTACCGGGGCTTTACCACCCATGAGTTCCGGGAGAACCCGGAGCAGTCGGATTTCAGCTTTGAGGAAATTGAGCGGATGTACTACTATGAGCATTACGGCGGCCATGTGGAGGCCCAGAACGCCCGGAATGAGAAAACCCGGCACACGGAGCGCAACCGCAGCGTGGAGGACTTGCTGAAAAACAACAAGACCTGCCCGGAGGAAAGCATCTACCAGATCGGCACGATGGGAGAATCCGTCCCGCCGGATACGCTCTTTTCCATCGTCAATGAATTTTATGAGGAATTTGAGCGCCGCTTCGGTTCCCATATCCACATCTTAGACTGGGCGCTCCATCTGGACGAGGGGACGCCCCACATCCATGAGCGGCACGTCTTTGACTGTGAGAACCGCTACGGGGAGCTGTGCCCCCAGCAGGAAAAGGCGCTGGAAGAACTGGGCATCCCTCTCCCAAACCCGGAGAAGCCCAAAGGCCGGAACAACAACCGCAAGCAGACCTTTGATGCGGTCTGCCGGACGCTCCTGTTTGACATCGCCAGACGGCATGGGCTGCATCTGGATCAGGAGCCGTCCTACGGTGGGAGGGAGTATCTGGAAAAGCAGGATTATATCCTGATGAAACAGAAGGAGCAACTGGCGGCGCAGGAGCAGAAGCTGGAAGAACTGACGCTCAAAATTGAGGACGTGGAGACACTGTTAGATGATGTTTCCGATGCGGCCTATGACAAGGCGGTGGAGGTCGTGACTGATACCGTCAGGCAGGAGACGCACAAGGAAGATATTCGTCTGGTGGAGGAATCGAAAAAATGGGTGCTTTCGCCGGAGCGCAAGGCTCCAAAGAAGGAGCGTGAGTACGCCGCCGCCCGTCTGGATGGGGTCATTAACAAGATTAAAAATGTCATGCAGACTGCTCTGGCGAAAATCCAGCGGACGCTGATGCAGCCGGAGGTCAAGCAGGCCGGAAAGGAGCAGGTCAAAAAGAAAGCCAAAGAATCCATTATGGATATGCTGGCAAAGGCAAAGATCAACGCAGACCGGGATAACCGGGAGCGTTGGGAACGGGAGGGGCGGATCGCCCCGAAAAAGAAACACGATATGGAGTTATGAGGCATCTGATTTTCTGTGGAAACCGGGTGCCTTTTTCTTTGTCTGGAGGTGAGAAAATCGAATGTGTTTGAAGCGGTGAAGCAGGCTGTCCCCACAAGGCAGGCTGCGGAGTTTTACGGGATACAGGTCGGCAGGAACGGCATGGTCTGCTGTCCCTTCCATGATGACAAACATCCCAGCATGAAGGTTGACCGCCGGTTCCACTGCTTCGGCTGTCAGGCGGACGGGGATGTGATTGATTTTACCGCCCGTCTGTTCGGGCTGAACAAAAAAGAGGCGGCCTTGAAGCTGGCGGAAGATTTCTCGGTCAGCTTTGACGCCAAAGGCCATGACCCGCCCCGCAGGAGGCCGGTCAAACGGAAAATCAGCGAAGAACTGCGCTACCGGCAGGCGGAGCAGAAATGTTTCCGGGTGCTGTGCGATTACCTGCACCTGCTGGAACGCTGGGAGAAGGAATATGCCCCGCATACGCCGGAGGAAGCATGGAACCCGCTGTTTGTGGAGGCACTGCAAAAGAAACCGTATACGGAGTATCTGTTGGATATTCTGCTGTCCGGCGGTATGGAGGAACGGGCCTGCGTGGTCGCTGAATACGGAAAAGAGGTGAGGAAGATTGAGCAGCGAATATCAGAGTTTACCGCCAGCCACCCGGCAGGCCGCCATGAGCGCAGCCGAAGCCTTAGCGCCGGAACAGAGCGTTGACGAAGTGCGGGAAAGCCTCTCTGTCACGGAGAAGGGCCAGCCCGCCAACACCATCGGCAACTGCCGGACGGTGTTCTGCCATGACCCGCTGCTGCGGGACGCCATACGGCTGAACCTCCTGACTGACCGGGTAGACATCGTGCGGAATTTGGGCTGGCGCAGGAACACCAGCGCCCTGACGGATACGGATGTGAAGTATCTACTTCTCTATTTTGAGCAGAACTACGGCCTGACCAGCGAGAAGAAAATGACGGCGGCCCTGTCCATCGTGGCGAATGAGAACTGCTACCATCCCATACAGGATGTATTAAACGGCCTTGTGTGGGACGGGACGCCCCGCATCCGCTCCTGTCTCCATCACTTCTTAGGTGCAGAAGTCAGCGACTATGTGGAGGAAATGCTGAAGCACTTCCTGCTGGGGGCCATCCGGCGGGTGTTTTCCCCCGGCTCCAAATACGAGGAAATGCTCTGTCTGGTGGGCGGACAAGGGGCTGGCAAGTCCAGCTTCTTCCGCCTGCTGGCGATCCGGGACGAGTGGTTCTCCGATGACCTGAAAAAGCTGGACGATGACAGGGTGTTTTTGAAGCTGCAAGGACACTGGATCATCGAGATGTCGGAGATGCTGGCTACCAGCAGCGCCAAAAGCATTGAGGAAATCCGTTCATTTATCAGCCGCCAGAAGGAAACTTACCGCACACCCTATGAGGCCCAGCCCAAAGACCGGCTGCGGCAGTGTGTGTTCGGCGGTTCTTCCAACACGCTGGACTTCCTGCCCCTTGACCGGGCCGGGAACCGGCGTTTCCTTCCCATCATGATTTACCCGGAGAATGCGGAGGTTCACATTTTGGAGGACGAGGACGCTTCCAGAGCCTACCTGTTGCAGGTCTGGGCGGAGGCCATGACGATTTACCGCAGCGGCCACTATTCCATGAAATTCAACAAGTCCATCCAGCGGCAGCTTGTGGAGGTGCAGAAGGATTTCATGCCGGAGGACACGGAGGCCGGGCAGATACAGGGCTTTCTGGAACACTACACCGGCAGCATGGTCTGCTCCAAACAGCTTTTCAAGGAGGCGCTGGGCCACACCTATGACGAGCCGAAGCGGTGGCAGCTTCACAATATCAACGAGATCATGAACACGGTGGTGACGGGCTGGAAGCCGTTCTCCAATCCGAGGATGTTTGCCGGATATGGCAGGCAGAAGGGCTGGGAACGGGACGTTTCCGGCAACGAACTGCCCGGCAACGAAGATGGATTTGTGGAACTGAGCGAGGAAGAATGCCTCCAGTTGGAACTTCCGAAGGAGTGGATCGCCTGAAAATGGCGGTCAGTTGCCGGGATGGTTGCCGCTTGGTTGCCGGGTTCGTTGCCGGGGATTTCCCTGTCTGGATGCGGGAAAAACCAGTAAATAAGGGATATTTTAATCATTATCTTTATCTCCGGCAACGAAAGCAACGAGATTTTTCAAGAAAATTCACAAAGTAAGATTTACAGGCCAGACGGTAGTTTACAGGTTTTCAGAGGTTCGTTGCCGGACTTCGTTGCCGGTGCTGCCGTCCGGCCTGTCTCTCTATGGAGGTAGCCTATGGAAAAAAGCAAAAATCAGAAGAATAAAGTCCGTTTTGTGGTGGTGCGGGAGTTCTCCGGGGAGAAGTCCATGCGGGAAGTCTTTGAGCAGCTCATTGAGCGCCAGACCTGCGAACACTTCGAGGAATGGCGGCATCAGCGGGAAATGGCAGAAAAAGCTGCGTAAAAACGGTTGATTCAGGGACAGGGACATGGTACTATAATGGTATCGTGTCCCTGTTCATAGAAGGAGAACGCTATGAGCAGGAAAAAACAAGTCTATGAGAAAATCACCGCTCTCTACTGCCGAATCTCTCTGGATGACGGCGGCGACAATGAGAGTATGAGCATCAGCAACCAGAAACTCATGCTCCGGGATTTCGCAGAAAAGCATGGGATGTTCCAGTATGAGTATTATGTGGATGACGGCTATACGGGCCGCAACTTCAATCGTCCCTCGTTCCAGCGCATGATCGCTGACATTGAGGCGGGGAAAATCGGCTGCGTGGTCACCAAAGACCTATCCAGACTCGGCAGGAATTATATCGAAGCTGGCAGCTATATCGAAATCTTTTTCCCCAAACACAATGTGCGCTATATCGCCATCACGGACGGCGTGGACAGCCTGACCCGTCAGGAGATGGACATTACGCCTTTTAAGAATATCCTGAACGATATGTACAGCCGGGATATTTCCAAAAAGGTGCTGGCGGGCATTACCACCCGCTCCCGGCAGGGAAAATTCTGCGGAGGGACGCCGCCCTTCGGCCTGATGCGTGACCCAGAGGACAAAGGGCATCTCATTATTGACCCGGAGACAGCGCCGATCATCCGCAAAATCTATGACTATGCCTTGGACGGGCTGGGCTGCATGAGGATTTCCAAACGGCTGATGGAAGAAAAAATCCCCATCACCCATGTCAAGGCCAACACGGAGTTTGACGCCAACTATTATTCCTGGGGCGGGGCGAGAATCAGCCATATCCTGCGGAATCCCTTCTATAAAGGCGCACATCTGGTCTTTCGGACGCACCAGAAGGGCATCCGCTCCAACACCTATGACATTATCCCCCGTGACCAGTGGGAAGTGATTGAGGGCTGCCATGAGGCGATTGTGACGCCGGAGGAATGGGAACAGGTGCAGGAACTGATTGACCGCAGGCCGACCATTCAGGGTAATTCCTGCCCCTTCTACAACCTGTTCCACGGCCTTGTCTACTGTGCCACCTGCGGGAAGTCCATGCAGGTGCGGTATGAGAAGGTGGGCCGAACCGGAAAGAACCGCTTCACCGGCAAGATGCGGGAACCGATTGACAAGGCGTACTATATCTGCCAGACTTACAACCGCATGGGCTGCAAGGTCTGCTCCAGCCACAAAATCGAGGCAAGGGGTTTGTACAATCTGGTGCTGAAGGATATACAGGAACTGGCGGCGCAGGCCATGAAGGACGCCGATGCGTTCTACCAGCGGCTCAGCAGCCGGATGGAGCGCCGGTATCTGGTGGACGCTTCCCAGACAGAGAAGGAACGGAAACGGCTGGAAGCCCGGAATCAGGAAATTGACAGGATGTTTCTGAGCCTGTATACCGATAAGGCAAAAGGCATCCTGACCGAGCAGCGGTTTGTGAAGCTGACGGCGGCGCTGGAACAAGAGCAGGAATCCAACCAGAAGCGCCTGCATGACCTGGCAATGATGCAGAGCCGGGCGGATACCCAGGAGAGTGAAGTCCGCACCTTCATCAAGGAAATCCGGCGCTATGCCACCATCGAGGAACTGGATGAGGCAGTGCTGAACCGGCTTATCAGTAAAATCCTGATCGGCGAGGTTAAGAAGGTGGACGGCCAGAAGGTGCAGGAAGTCAGGATCGTGTATAACTTTGTCGGGGAAATCCCGGAGATTGCAGCGTAAATAGTTTGCCCCATCTCTCACAACCATTGAGGGATGGGGCTTTTATTTTGCCGTCGTCCGGCAGCATTATATTGATTGGGTTTACTCCATCCGCAACCGTTCCACTACGGTGCGTTTTGCCATCTCATGGCCGGTGATAACAGGAATACCAGCCCCAAGCAAGGCAAAGAGAGGGATGATGAACAGGAAGGGCGTGAGGTTCAGATGGTAGGTAAAAAACCAGAATAGTCCTTCCACCGCCTGGAAGGCAATCGGGCCCAACGTCAGCGTCAAAATCAGAGCCAGCCCTGCCGCCCCCAGAGCGTACAGCAATCCTTCCCAGATCAGCATAGCGCGCAGTTGCCGTCCGGTCATGCCCACGGCCTGGAGCACCGCCAGTTCCCTCTGACGTGCAATGATGCCAGTCAGGATGGCATTGAAGAAGTTCAGCACACCGACCAACCCAACGATGAAACTGAGCGCACCGCCCAGCAGCAGGAACATGGAGCGCATACTCTCAAATTCCCCAGCATAGGTGGCCTTGCTCTCGTAGTCCAGCTCCGGGTTGACGTTCTCAGTGTAATCCGCCAGGAAGGACTCCATGGCGGCGTTGGTCTCGTCGGTGGTGTCGAAGGCGTAGTACATCACATCCGACGTGCCGGTGTCCTGGACAAAGGTCTCGTCGTTCAGGATGAACTCATCGCTACCATAGTAGCGGTAGCTGAGGGCGGAGGGCACCGTCACCAGGGCCGCCACGGTGTAGTCAACGTCCCGGTACTTCACCGGCCGCTCCACCCAGTTGGCCCCGTCCGGCACATCCTCCAGGGAAGCCCAGACCTCGCCGGTGTCTGGGTCGTAATACTCGCTCTCCTCCACATAGCGGAGGGTGACGGTGTCCCCCAACCGGGCCCAGTGGGAGGCCATGTCTGCGTTTCCATAATCGTCCTCTGAGTATACGGCGGCGATAGCCCGGCTGCCCGGCTCGTAGAGGGCGGACAAATCTCCCTCCAGCACCGTCAGGTGGTCCAGGGCAAAATCGCTCATACCGGAGATCTGAACCCCGTCGGCCAGCAGGCCCGCCTCGTTCTTATCAGTCAGGCGTATCAGGTTGTCCATCTCCTCCGGGGTGTAGAAGTTCTGCTTGTTCTGCCGGAACCAGTCTTCGGTGACGTACTCCAGCACAGGAGAGGTCTGGCCGTACACCACGCCGCTGTCGGTGATGCCGCCCTGGGCGTCGATGTCATCAATGACGGACTGGGGCACGGCCTGTTCCGCACTGAACAGGGTGCTGGTCTGGAATTTTCCAGCATTGGCCACAATGAAATCGCTGGCGGTGAAATTGGACACATACTTGTCCATATCAAAGCCACCGGCAAAGTTCACCGTCACAGTAAGCAGCACCACCGCCAGTGACAGCGACAGCACCGTCACCACGGTCTTTCCCTTGCTGCGGCCCAGGTTGGCCCAGGCCATCGTGAAGGGACTGACCTTTCGGGCCTTCCGGCCCTTAACACGGGTCTTTTCGCTGCTGCCTTCGGTGTAGCGCACTGCCTCCACCGGGGAGACCCTGGCCGCCATCCGTCCCGGCTGCCGGCAGGAGATCAGCACCGTCAGCAGTGCGAAGGCCGCGGAAACGACAAAGATCCAGGGGCTTACAGAGGTCATTGGCATAATCCCGTTGAGCCGGGCCACAATCACCGGGGTTAGCTGCCCGCCGATCAGCCAGCCGATCACCAGCCCGATGGGGATACCAACAGCAGAGAGGGTCAGGGCTTGCAGACGGATGATCCGCCGCAGTTGCCGGGGGGTGGTGCCGATGGTTTTCAGAAGGCCATAGAACCGGATATCCCCGGCCACCGAGATCTGGAACACATTGTAGATGATGAGATACCCGGTGAAAACGATAAGCAGGATTACCCCGGCAATGGCCATGACCGTCATGGGGTCCACAATGTCGGACATCCGGGCCCCGGTGTAGCCCCAGTTGACGCCGGTATCAATGTAATTGTCCCCAGCGGTCTCGCTCTGGTAGCCGTGGTTTTCCAAAATTTGGTTCAAATCCCGCTCGATATGTCGGGAGTCGCTTTTCAGCATCACGTCCAAATTCCACCGGCCTGTCATGCCGTCATCAGGGCTGTCAGGATCTACGCCCACTTCCGCCAGGATTTCGTTCACCCGGCTTTCGGGAATCAGGACATGGTTCGCCACAATGGCCTCATCGTATTCCCACCAGCCACAGAGGGTGAAGGTTTGAGTGGTTTCGTGTCCATCTACATCAAAAGTGAGGGTAAACTCGGCCCCGATCTCCGGCTTTATGCCCAGCAGTTCCAGTACATGGGTGTCGGTAGCAGCCTGGTCGGTGCCCTCCTGCGGCAAAGAGCCTTCCACCGGGTCACAGTACATCCAGTGGGCCTCGTTGGCGTCGGCAAAGCTCACCTCCACATGAGCTTTATTGAAAGGCGCCTCCCTAGGCATACCCAGGTATCTCCGTTCGCCCCACTGGCCGATGAGAGGATCATCCTTCAGTTCATCAAACTGCGCCTGGGTCATGTACTTAAATCCGCCGTGGGAGAAGCCGCCCACCTGTCGAAAATTGGATTGCTGAAACCCATCGTTGATGGACAAGGCGATGGTGAATAGAGAAGTAAACAGCATCGTTGTCAGGGCGATAGCCACAATGGCAATCAGATTGCGCGTGCGGCTTGCCAGCAGGCTTTTCCACGCCAAATGGCGAACACATTTTCGATTTGAAACTTTCATGGCTCTCCCCCCTTACTGTGTCACAATCCGCCCATCCTCAATGCGGACAATTCGGTCAGAGAGTTGGGCAATTTCTTCGTTGTGTGTAATCATGACCATCGTTTGGGAAAATTTCCGGCCCGTCACCTTCATCAGGCTCAGTACATCTTGGCTGGTACGGCTGTCCAAGTTTCCGGTCGGTTCGTCGGCCAGGAGAATGGCCGGTTTGGTCGCCAAGGCACGGGCGATAGCCACCCGCTGCTGCTGGCCGCCGGAAAGCTGCCCCGGCAGGCTGTTCAACTTCTTTTCCAGCCCCAAGGCGGTGACTACCTCACCTACATAGCGCTCATCTACTTTACCACCATCCAACTGGATGGGCAAAACGATGTTTTCCCGCACCGTCAGCACCGGCACCAGGTTAAAACTTTGAAATACAAAACCAATTTTTCGGCGGCGAAAAATTGTGAGTGCCTCATCCTTCAGGGAGAAGATGTTCTTCCCGTCCACGGTGACGGAGCCGGAAGTGGGCCGGTCCAGGCCCCCCAGCATGTGGAGCAGGGTGGACTTGCCGGAGCCGCTGGTGCCCACGATGGCTACGAACTCCCCGTCCTCCACGCTGAGATTGACACCATCCAGTGCTTTTACCTGCGTATCTCCTTTTCCGTAATATTTCTTTAAGTTTTTGGTTTCTAAAATCGTCATCTTGTATACCTCCACAAAAAAGTCTGCATTGCCTTTTGACAATACAGACTTTACCACATAATTCTTTCCTGAGCCTTTCTCAAATCTAACAGAGTTGAAAGATTTCCTGTTCTTCATATCCGATTCAACGCACGAGGCAAATACAGTGAGAAAGTGCTTCCGTTTCCTGGTTTGGAGGATACTTTGATATAACCGCCCTGAAGGGACAGAATTTCCCGTGCCAGGTAAAGTCCCAGGCCAAGCCCCTCCGCCGAGTGCGTTAACGTACCACGATAGAAGCGGTTAAAAATCCCGCCCTGTTCTTCTTCTGGAATACCGGGGCCCGTATCCGTCACGTCCACCCGGCAAAAGGTTTCGAGCATCTGTGCAGATACGGTAACCCTTCCGCCAGCGGGTGTGTACTTTACCGCGTTGTTTACAACATTGCCAAGGGCTTCGCTTGTCCAGCGCGGGTCAAAGGAGGCGTCGCCTACAAACGGAAGGTTCTGCAAGGTGATTTTCTTTTTTTCCGCCGCAGGTCTTTCCTGTTCGACAGTCGCCTCTAATAAAGGAGCCACAGGACCCAGTGTGGGAGTTGGAACCACAATACCTGTTTCCAATCTCGAAGCCTTAACCAGAGTCTGAATCAGAAATGACAGTTTCTCCCCCTGTGTTAGCAGCGCCTGGACTTGTTCCCGCTGACGCGGCGACAGATCGCTTTCCGTCAAAAGCGAAGCGTATACAAGTAAATTTGCGATGGGTGTGCGCGTCTGATGGGAAATATCGGAGATCAGTGTTTTCACCGCTTCCTGTTCGGTTTTCATCGTTTTTTGCGTATGAGCAGAGCCGCGCAGGAAGCGAGCAAATTTTGTCTCCAGCGCAGACAGTTCTGTTTCATCAAAATGTTCCTCGGTAAAACCACTGGAAATAGACTGTTCCAACATATTATCCAGCCGCTGAACGGTTCTGCGCCGGGCCGTCCACTGCCAGAGCCCAAATAGAAGCCCAATGACAGCGAAAGCCAGCAACACCCAGGTCAAAGCTGTCATTTGCTTACCTCCCAAGTGTAACCAACCCCGTACACAGTTCTGATCGGGGCATTCCCGAGCTTCCCGCGCAGGCGCCGCACCGCCACAGATAAGGCATTTTCATCCACAAACTCGCCGCCGTCCCACACCTTTTCAAGCAGCAATTCTCTTGGTAACGTGCGGCCCCGGTTCTCCACCAGCAGGCGCAACAGGCGCTGTTCTGTCTTGGAAAGGTCGATGATTGTCCCTTCTTTGGAAAACTCCATCCGTGTGAAGTCGAGGATGAAACCGTTCAATTCGATCCGTTCCTGCTTTACCGGGACAGAGCGCCGCAGTTGGGCATTTACTCTGGCCCGGAGCACTGCCAAGGAGAAAGGCTTGGTAATATAATCATCTGCCCCAGCTTCCAGACCGGTAACTTCATCCAGTTCCAAATCATTAGCCGTAAGCAAAATAGCAGGTGTGGAGGTGCCATTCTGTCGCAGTGTTCGCAACAGTTCCAGCCCACTGCCGTCTGGCAGGTTAATATCCAAAATCAATAAATCAAAAACTACGCCCTGCAAAATCTTGATTGCCTGGAGACGTGTGCTGCAATGTGTGACGGTACAGTTTGGTGTTTCAAGTGCCATACAAATACCACGCCCCAGCGCTTCATCGTCTTCTAAAAGCAAAATTCGACTCACTTCTGTGCTCTCCCTTCCTTTGTTCTGCCATCGACCGGCTTTACAGCATCTTTAGGAAGCAGCCAAACACCGGCCATTTTCACAGCGCCGGGAATACGCCCCTCGACGCAGTAATAGTTGACTTGACGGGACGAAACGCCCCATTTTTCGCTTGCCTCTTTGAGTGTCATGTAGTCCATGCTCATACCTCCGACAATTTCTTTCATTATATTTCATTAGCTCGAAGAACGCAAGGCAGGAAATGTGAATAGATGTTGAATACGCTGCTATCGAAGAAGGATTTCTTTGATAGCTTTTTTTAATTCATCACTTGACATTGTGGCAAAGAGTTGATGACCCCGGACGAGGTGCGGGCGCTGGACAATGACCACTGTATCCTGTTTGTCCGCGGTGAACTGCCGGTGATGGATAGAAAGTATGACATCCTAAAGCATCCTGGCCTGAAGCTGACGGAGGATGGCGGCACCGCACCGTACATCCACCGCCCCGGCCTGACCTATGCGCTGGAGGACTTGCCGTTGTCCACGGACAACTGGGAGTCCATTGAAATTATTGAATGAAAAAGGAGAATGACACCATGAAGAAGAACCGTATCCCGTCTGAAGCTGACCGCAGGACTATCCGGGCCGGACACCGCTATGGGGCGCTCGTTTTGACTATGCTGGCCTGCGCCGCCCTGACCTGTCCCGCTCTGGCTGCTGATGATCCGCTCACCATTGTCGGAAACCTGTCTGATTTCATTTTTTCGATCATTAAAGCCTTGGGTGTTATCATCCTCGGCTGGGGCATTGTGCAGGTGGGTATGTCTATCCAGTCCCATGACGCCAGCCAGCGGACGCAGGGCTTTCTGTGCCTCTTTGGGGGACTTATGATTGCTTTTGCCAAAGAGATTCTTACCGCGATTGGTGCGATTTAATGGAAAGGGGCAGGCTGTGGAGCCTGCCCCTCTTACTTCTCTGGAGAAATGGGGTGAAATCATTTGAATAACTGGATCGTCGGCAATCTGCAAGCGTCCTTTGATACATGGAACGAAAAGCTGACGGAGATATGGAGCCTTGTCACCACCACGCCGCAAGCCTTTCGCGGCGGCGAGATTTGGAACACCATCGTCACCATCAATGACGGTCTGAAAGCCTTCGGCTATGGCCTGCTGGTGCTGTTTTTCGCTATGAGTGTGTTCCGCTCTGCTGCCAGCTTCCGCGACCTTCAGCGTCCGGAGTTCGCCCTGCGGCACTTCATCCGCTTCATAATCGCAAAGGTGGCCGTGGGAAGTGCCATGGAAATTATGACTGCCGTGTTTTCTGTGTGTGGCGGTGTGGTGCAATCCATCATGGGCAGCATCGGCGGCATGAGCGCCGCCAGCGTGACACTGCCGCAGGAAATTGCGGATGCCATTGAAGAAGTGGGCTTCTTTCAGTCCGTCCCCCTCTGGA
>OHUF01000816.1_pt1 | contig 12246 bp, 9 predicted proteins | sample 1579131 | NCBI WGS metagenome assembly OHUF01 (sample SAMEA3879553, study PRJEB24766) | human gut metagenome | biome: human-associated habitat; feature: feces | place: USA | collected 1985/1987 | reverse complement strand
CACATGTAAGGCAGGAGCGTTCCGAATACACTTTGTTCAGTATGTTAGTAAGAGCCAGACAGGCACCACTCACGGTAACTGCTCTGGCTCTTAGTCAATAAATGTATCTGTTCCATTTACAAGAATCCTAACAGACAAATCAAATTTTATTTTAACAACTCCCGCAACACCTGATTCACCATTCCTGGGTTTGCTTTCCCCTTCATGGCGCGCATTGTCTGTCCAAGCAGTGCTCCGATTGCTTTCTCTTTACCGCCTTTGAAGTCTGCGACTGCCTGTGGGTTGTCTGCGATCACTTTAGCAGCTGTCTCACGGAGTGCACCTTCATCGTTCACCATCTTAAGCCCGTGTTCTTCGACATATTTCTCAGGATCTATATCCTCATGGAAAATCTGCTTGAATACATCTTTTGCCACAGAACTGTTAATGGTTCCTGCCTCCGCAAGATCAATTAATTTTGCCAGGTTCTCCGGAGAGAATGTTAAATCTTCCGGCTCCATTCCATTGTCTTTCATCAGACGGAAGGTCTCCCCGATCAGCCAGTTTGCAACTTTCTTCGGTTTCTCACAGATTGCTGTTGTTGCCTCAAAAAGATCGGCCATTTTCTTAGAACCTGTGATGATCTCTGCGTCATACTGCGGAATATCAAACTGTTCCTTGTAACGCTCCAGCTTCTCCGTACGAAGTTCCGGCTGCTGAGATTTGATTTTCTCGATCCATTCATCACTGATCACGATCGGAACAAGGTCCGGTTCCGGGAAATAACGATAATCCTGTGCATCCTCTTTGGAGCGCATTGCATAAGAATGCTCTTTGTTGTCATCCCAGCGTCTTGTCTCCTGTACAACCTGTTTTCCTTCTTCGATCAACTCAATCTGTCTCTGACGCTCGCCTTCAATTGCATGTGCGATTGCCTTAAATGAGTTCAGGTTCTTCATCTCTGTTCTTGTACCAAACTGATCGGATCCGACTTCACGGACAGACAGGTTGACATCAGCACGCATAGAACCTTCCTGAAGCTTACAATCTGATGCGCCTAAATACTGCACGATCATACGAAGCTTCTCAAGATAAGAAATAACTTCTTCTGCGGAACGCATATCCGGTTCAGATACGATCTCTACAAGTGGCACACCGCTTCGGTTATAATCGACAAGTGAAGTATCATCCCACTCATCATGAACCAGCTTACCTGCATCTTCTTCCATATGCATCTCGTGGATTCTTACTTTCTTCTTTCCTGAACCACTCTTGATCTCTACATATCCATCTCTGGCAATCGGGAGATACAGCTGGGAAATCTGATAGTTCTGCGGGTTATCCGGGTAGAAATAGTTTTTACGGTCAAATTTGCATACCTGTGTAATCTTACAGTTTGTTGCAAGACCAATCGCCATAGCATATTCTACAACTTGTTTATTCAACACCGGAAGCGATCCCGGCATACCGGTACATACCGGACAAGTATGTGTATTCGGTGCGCCACCGAATTCTGTGCTGCATCCACAGAAGATCTTTGTCTTTGTAGCCAGCTCAATATGCACTTCCAGTCCAATGACTGTTTCATACTGCTTTGCCATTGTTAACGCACCTCCTTTTCTGACATAAGACCGACAGATGCCGGTGTTTCATGCATCTTCTTTGTCGCACACTCATAGGTATATGCTGCACGGATCAAAGTTTTTTCTTCAAATACATTTCCGATCAGTTGCATACCGATTGGAAGTCCTTTGCTGTCTTTTCCAACCGGAACGCTCATTCCCGGAAGACCTGCAAGATTGACTGAGATTGTATAAATATCTCCCAAATACATCTTCATCGGATCACTTAAGCTCTTTCCAAGCTCCGGAGCAGTTGTCGGTGCTGCCGGTCCGAGAATGATGTCATAATTACGGAATGCACGGTCAAACTCTTTCTTGATTAAAGCTTTTGTTCTAAGTGCCTTCAGATAGTAAGCATCATAATATCCTGAACTTAAGACAAAAGATCCAAGCATGATTCTTCTCTTTACTTCCGGACCAAATCCTTCTGAACGTGTTTTCTTGTACATGTTATGAAGTCCATCGTAATCTTTCGTACGATAACCATATTTCACACCATCAAAACGTTCCAGGTTAGAACTTGCCTCTGCATCTGCAATCGTATAATAAGCAGGGATTGCATATTTTACAAGTCGCAGATCAAACGCCTCAACAATCGCACCCTTTTCTTCGAGTACTTTTGCTGCCTTCATCACAGCATCATTTACTTCAGGATCCAGACCTTCTCCCATATAGTCTCTTGGGATTCCAATACGGAGTCCTTTCACATCATCGACAAGTGCTTCTGTGAAATCACAATCATCACGATCCATGGAAGTGCTGTCCTTCGGATCATGGGATGCAATTGCTTCAAGAATTGCCGCACAATCCGATACATCTTTCGCTACCGGTCCAATCTGATCTAAAGAAGATCCATATGCGATAAGTCCATATCGGGAAACAGTTCCATAAGTTGGTTTTAGTCCGACAACTCCACAGAAAGAACTCGGCTGACGAATGGATCCGCCGGTATCAGATCCAAGTGCATAATAACATTCGGATGCTGCCACTGCCGCACAGGAACCACCGGAAGAACCTCCCGGAACATGCGCTGTGTTGTGCGGATTGCGTGTCGGTCCGTAATACGACGTCTCTGTTGTACTTCCCATGGCAAATTCATCCATGTTTGTCTTACCAATGATAACCGCTCCTGCTTTTCTGAGGTTCTCAACTGCCTCTGCCGTATAGGTCGGTTTGAAGTTGGAAAGAATCTTGGAACTACATGTGGTAAGCTGTCCCTCGATACACATATTATCTTTTACTGCAACCGGAACTCCTGCAAGTGGACCTGTCAGTTCGCCCACATCTATTTTCTTCTGAATTTCCTCTGCCTGTGCATAAGCACCTTCTTCATCTATCGTCACAAAGCTATGAATCTCTGACTCCACTTCTTTGATCTGTCCAATCACTGCATCGACTGCTTCTCGTACAGTTACTTCTTTTGCTTTGATCTTCTCGCCCAGTTCAAGGGCTGTAAGTTTTAATAAATCCATCTGCTCTCACTCCCTTAACCAATTGTCTTCGGCACTTCAAAACTGTCATCTTTACGAAGTGGTGCATTCGCAAGTGTCGCTTCTTTGTTATCTCCGTTTGTCACAACATCTTCACGGAACACATTCTGTACCGGAAATACATGAGACATTGGTTCAATCCCTGTTGTATCAAGTTCATTTAATGTATCTATATAATCCAGCATCTGCTCCATGTCTTTTTTCGCTGCTTCTTTCTCTTCCTCTGAAAGTTCCAGCTTTGCAAGGATTCCTACATACTCGATTGTTTCATCGGATATTTTATTTGCCAATTTAATCATCCTTTCTTTCTACTCTGTCTTTGCTAATCCTGACAATTTCCAAAATCAGTATCATAAATTTCTCAGCTTATTGTGACCTGTAGCGGTACATATCATAGAAACTGTCATAATTTTGGTTTTTTACTGAGCCGGACGGCGTCAGGATTAAGTCCCCATCATCCACTTCCAGCTCCGTTCCTTCCGGGAAAACTGCATTTCTATAAGATTCTGATCCATCTGTATCATAAAACCAGAGTCCATAATTTTCATAATTGAGATTTTCATTTTCCTTATCATAAAAATCACCAAGATAAATCTTGTAATGAAGCTCCGCCCAGTCGACTCCTGATGCCTCGGTCACATCATACCATCCTGCCGGGAAATCTGTTCCCGCCGTATAAGTGTTTCCGGCTTTCAATGTTACCTGTTCCGTCAGCGGATTTTCTTCCAGCTGCATCTGTTCCGTCTGTGCATTCTCAGAATGAAACTGGACAACCAGTCCTGTATCAATCTTCAGATGACCTCCTGTATACAGTCTCACATCATCCAGATAATCTCCTGCATCCGTATCTGACTCATCTTCACTAAAATAAGAATAGTAATAAATCGAATTCTCAGGATCATCCTGCTGCATGGAGCCTTCTCCTGAGACAAGCTCCACTTCATAAGTCCCTTCCGGGATCTGTGCTCCGATTTCATACTCCCCATATCCTAATACACAGTCATAAGTTGCTCCTGTTTCAGAAAGTTCTCTCGTTGTATTCATATATGGATCATACTCAGACTCCACTTCGCTGCCATCATCATTCCAGTCATAATCTGAGGAATGGAAATCATCCCCAAATGAGGAAATGAAATCACCAACGAAACCTGCAATGCTTGTAAATGCTACGATTGCCACGATAATTCCCGCAAGAATTCCACTGATTTTCCTTGCCTTTTTCTGTTCCTCATAAGATCCTGTATGAGCCTTCCTTGCCGGATTAAATATCGTCGGCCCACCTGGCTGCATCTGCCCTGTCTGTGGGATTTCAATCCTCGGATTTTCTTTTTGCTGATATTCTGTCTGCGTTCTTTTCCGTCCGTTATGACTCTCACAGAGATGTCCCGCATCCTTCTTTTTCTCCCGGTTTTTTGTCTCTCCAGTGTCATTCTGTCGTTTCTTGGAATATGTCATTTTTTTCTTGCGGTCAAAACTGCTCTCATTCAGCCTGTAATTCTTTTTGTCCAGCTTTGTGTTATCCAGCCCGCAGGAACTGCAACGGCCATTAATCAATTTACCTCCGCAAAGATAACATTCTTTTTTCTTAAACATAAAGATCCTCCCTCGTTTCTACTCCTTAAGTTTCTGACCACAACATCCTGTGGGCAATTCTCTTTCTCAGTTCAGACCTTCACATCCAACAGTTCTTTCGTTCAATCCAGGGGGATTGACCCGTTTTTTGTATTTTCTTCTTATGGTTCCAGACGACTTAAGTCTCTTGGGAATAATGTTGTTTCTCTTACATTGTCTTCGTTCATCATCTTCATTGTCAGACGTTCCATACCTATTCCAAGACCTCCGTGTGGTGGCATTCCATGCTTAAATGCACTTAAATACTGCTCCATGCCTTCATCTGTCATACCTCGCTTCTCCATCTTCGCAAGAAGTTCATGATAATCATGAATACGCTGTCCGCCGGTTGTGATCTCCATTCCTCTGAAAAGCAGGTCAAAACTGAGCGTGTAAGTCGGATCCTCCGGATCATCCATTGCATAGAATGGACGTTTCTTTGATGGGTAATGAGTAACGAATACAAAATCTGCATCCCATTCTTCCTTCGCATAACGGCTGATCAATGTCTCTTCCTCTGGTTCCAGGTCAAATGGGTTCTTGATCTTTCTGTCATACTTCTCGGATACCAGTCGTTTGATCTCGTCGAATCTTACTGCCGGAATATTATCTGTCTTCGGCACTTCAATGTTCAGAATCTGAAGTTCTCTTGTATACTCCTTTTTCAAAAGTTCCATTGTATACTGAAGGAATCCTGTCTCCATTGCCATGATATCTTCAAATCCATCAATATATCCCATCTCGAAATCAAGGCTTGTGTACTCATTCAGATGACGCTTTGTGTTGTGTTTCTCTGCACGGAATACTGGCGCTGTCTCAAAGACTCTGTCGAATACTCCGACCATCATCTGCTTATAGAACTGTGGGCTCTGCTGAAGGATCGCCGGTCTGTGGAAATACTCCAGACGGAAAAGGTTCGCACCGCCCTCTGCACTCTTGGCACCGATTTTCGGAGTATGGATCTCTGTAAATCCTTCTTTATAAAGGAAATCACGGAACCCTCTTACGATTCCTTCCTGAATTCTGAACTTCGCACGCTCTCTGATATTTCTCAGAGAAATCGGTCTGTAGTTTAATTTTGCTTCCAGAGATGTGTTCAGCTTCCACTTTGCAATCGGAAGCGGCATTGGCTCTGCCGGCTCACTTAAGATCTTCAATTCACCAAGGCGAATCTCAATCCCATTCGGAGCTTTCGCAGACTCTGCAAGCACACCTGTTACCTCTACTGTATCTGCTTCCTTCACATCTTTCAAGTCAAATTTGGAAATATTTTCTTCATATACACACTGAACAAGTCCTTCTCTTTTTCTGAGAATAATGAATGCAATTGTTCCCATATCACGGATCGTATGGATCGCACCTTTTACTTTCACTTCGGTTCCAATTCTTCCCTCTTCGAGAAGTTCACTCAGTTCCAATGTTTCCTTCTTTTTTACACCTGTTACAAATTCCATAATTCTTCTCCTTTTAGATTCCAGCATCCCGGGAAGAAGCTTTCTAAATAAAAAAGCCCCGGGATACATCAGTATCCCGGGACGGAAATTACAATCATAATATCCGCGGTACCACCCGCATTGAATCTCAGTCTTCACATTTCAAATCTTATCCCTGTGTAAGCCAGATTCCACTCTTTGCATGTAACGTATGCTCCACGTGCTGCCCTACTTCATCTGTTCAGACAGCCAGCTCCCAAGTGTTCCCTTGATTCGCTCCGCTGTCCGGCGCTCTCAGTCGGTGACGCCAACTTCCTGTCAGTTTCTGTGAATCAGAGTCTTGTTCTTTGCCTTTTTCTGGTTCAGCACTTTAGTCTGCTAAAACTTGTTTTCAATATTAGCACAGAGTTTTTTGATTTTCAAGAGGTCTTATTCAAATTGTCACACATTTTAACTTTTCATCAAAACAAGATATTTTCAACCTATCGGTTTTGTGTACTTTCACTAATTTCTCCCTGAACTGTGCTTAATGCCTGATCCAGCTGATTATCTGCCTTTGGATTCTCCTCATCATACTGGTATTCAACTTTCACATCCGGTTCAACACCTTTTCCATTGATGCTTCTTCCATTTGGAGTATAATACTCTGCAATCGTCACTTTCAGACAGGTTCCATCTCCCAGATCCATCAATTGCTGCACAACACCTTTTCCATACGTTGTCACTCCGACAATCTTCGCTGTTCCATAATCCTGTACTGCACCGCTGAAGATTTCAGATGCGCTGGCACTGTACTGGTTTACAAGAACTGCCATTGGTTTCTTAAATTCATGAGTTCCGTCACAAGTGATTTCGTCTGTCTTTCCATTCTTGTCCTTTGTTGATACAATTGTACCTTCCGGAAGAAGCAGACGCAGCATATTCGTAACTGTATCAAGACTTCCGCCCGGGTTGTTTCTCAGGTCGACAATAAGACCCTGCATTCCCTGCTTTTCAAGATCGTCCAATGCTTCTTTAAACTGGTCATAAGTTACTGTATCAAACTCAGACACTCTGATATAGCCAATCTGGTTCTCCTTCATCTCATACGAAACTGTCTTCACTTCGATCGTATCTCGTGTGGCAGTCAGTTTCAGTTCTTCTCCGTCTCTGAGAACTGTAATCTTTACATCTGTTCCCTTTTCCCCTTTGATCCAGGACACCACCGTATCAAGCTGCTCATCACCAACCTCGTGGTCATCGATTTTCTCCAGGATATCTCCTGCTTTCAGTCCTGCTTTCTCTGCCGGAGAGTCTTCATAGACATTTACAATTGTCGCATAGCCCGTATCCGCATCTTTTGTCAGCGTTGCACCCACACCTGAAAATGTTCCGCTTGTTGATTCCATCAGAGCTTTTGTCTCATCTTCATCATAATAAACCGTGTACTTATCTCCCAGTGCACTCGTATATCCGGAATAAATTCCTTCTGCCAGCTTATCTGTATCAATTTCATCTTCATACAGATAATATTTATCAATCAAAGCATTCAGCTTATTCAGTTTTTTTGATACCTCTTTTTCTGTCACTTTACCGGATGCATAACTGCCGGCCGTGTTCGTAATGACCCTGAATCCCCCAAGGAGAAGCAGGCCGACAAGAACTGTTGCAAGAATTCCGGTAACAATCCCGGCTCCATATCCCTTTTTCTTTTTCTGTTCCATTGTCTGTCCCTTTCGCTGTTATTTAAAGAAAAGGACAAAGCAGAATCTTCCACTTTGTCCCCCTTTATTCTTTGAATCACTTTCATGTAAATATGAAAGGAAGATTTTGAATCCCTTTGTCTTACATATAATTATTTGGATTCACTGGTGTTCCGTTAAGCTCCACCTGGAAATGTAGATGTGCTCCGGTTGAATATCCTGTAGAACCAACATATCCGATCTGTTGTCCTTTTTCCACTCTCTGACCGGCACTCACACAAATTGAACTGTGATGCATATACTTTGTCACCAATCCGTTTCCATGGCTTATAACAACCCAGTTTCCTGCACTGTTGCTCCAGCCTGCCGTAATGACTGTTCCGGCTGCTGCTGCATATGTAGGTGTTCCTGTCGGTGCGGCATAATCATTTCCTTTATGTGGTCTTGAATCGAAAGATCGAACCTCTCCAAAATAACTGGACTGATACGTCATTCCCGGACATGGATGTGTAAAATATCCACTTCCGCTCACCATGTTTCCGCTGGAAGCCGGTCTGGAACTACTGCTTCCATTACTACTGCTGCTTCCGCTATTGTTCTTCTTTGCCGCAGCAGCAGCCGCCGCCGCTGCCTGCTCTTCCTGAAGACGTTTTGCTGCTTCTGCTTTCGCCTTGAGGTCTGCAAGAAGGTTCGCATTATCTGTAATCTGATTCTGAATCTCCGCAATCTGTGCTTCCTTACTGCTGATCAGATTCTGTGCTTCCGTCTGCTGACTTACCAAGCTTGTCTGTAATGTATTCAGCTTCTCATACTCATCTTTAAGATTTGCTTCCTTTTCTTCTACAGCTTTCACCGTTTCCTGAAAAGCAACAAGCATATCTCTGTCATAGGAAGAAAGCTTTGATACATACTCCGCTTTATTGAGCAGATCACCAATATTGCTGCTGGACATCAGTATCTCAAGGAACTGGGTATTACCACCCTCATACATGAATTTGATTCTCTTCTTCATGCTGTTATACTGATCATCCTCATCAACCTTCGCCTGTACAAGCTCTTCCTCAGCTGTTGAAATTTCAGTTTCCTTGGCACTTAATTCTTCCTGCGTCTTGTTCATCTGCTCAATGATGGAATTAAGTTTCGCAGCAAGTGTATCTTTTTCAGCCTGAGCTGCACTCTTCTGTGATTGCAGCTCATCTGCTTTTTTCTGCGCTTCATCAATTGTCACAGCACCGGAAGTAATTGTCATTGACAGCATCATTCCGACTGACAGAACCAGTGCTGTCACCTTTCTCATCCGTCTTTTCATAGGTATCTCCTATTACACTCTTAAGTGCTTACGAACAGTGAAGTAACTTCCGAGGAATCCAATTCCAATTCCCATTACCAGCCCAATCGGCAGCAAATAGATATATACATTTCCAACCGGAAGGAATGTGATGATATTCTTCAGAATACTAAACTTCTCCATAATATATACTACAGCCTTGTCATAAAGGAAATATAACAGGGCAAGCGGAATAACTGCACCGAATAATCCGATGATCAGACCTTCGATCACGAATGGTGATCTTACTACAAAGTCCTTCGCTCCGATATATTTCATGATTGCAATCTCTTCTTTTCTGACTGTAATACCTGTTGTTACCGTATTACTGATCAGGAAGACTGATACTCCGAGAAGAATTGCGATAATTGCAATTGAAACATATGCAACAAGCATATTCACACTGGAAAGTGTGTTCGCTACAACATCTGACTTATTGACCTGTCTGACTCCGTCCAGACTCTGTGCAAATTTAACCAGATCCTGCTGCGTAGCTGAAAGAGACTTACTCTTCGCGATCAGATCCTTATTATCACCTTTTACCGTCTTCATGTAGACTTCATAGTTATCCGAACCTGCCAGCGGGTTATCATCCTTAAAACCTTCTGCAAGTTCCGGGTTGTCTCCAAAATACTCTTTCTGGAATTCTGCCCATGCATCATCTGATGACACATACTTCACTTCTGAAACATCATCACGGGACTCAAGCTGTTCGCCAATCTCTTTCTTCTGTTCCTCTGTTGCGTCATCATTAAAGAAGACGGTGATCGCAACACCTTCTTCTGCACTTTTGATAATATACTGGAAGTTAACAAGTATCGAGAAAAACAATCCAAACAGGAAAATACATGCTGACATCGTCGCTATGGATGCGAGTGAAAACATCTTGTTTCTCCAGATATTCTTAACGCCCTGTTTTCCAACGTATCCAAATGTACTAATCCTCATTTATATACCCACCTTTTTTCTCATCACTGACGATTACGCCCTGCTTCATAGTAATGACGCGCTCGTTCATCTCGTTTACGATCTCCTGGTTATGTGTAACAACAAGTACTGTTGTTCCACGCTCATTCGCCTCTTTCAGCAGACTCATGATCTCCCATGAGTTTGTCGGGTCGAGGTTTCCTGTCGGCTCATCCGCCAGCAGAATGGCAGGTTCATTTACAATTGCTCTTGCAATCGCTACTCGCTGCTGCTCTCCACCTGAGAGTTCCTTTGGGAATGACTTGTATTTCTGTGCAAGTCCTACCAGTGACAGAGCTGCCGGTACCTTCTTCTTGATCACACGGGTCGGTGTCTCAGTCACGCGCAAAGCGAATGCAATATTCTCATAAATATTACGATCCTTCAGAAGACGGAAATCCTGGAACACAACTCCAAGTCCTCTTCTGTATTTAGCAATGTTTCTGTGTTTCATACGGTTCAAATTCTGGCCGTTGACGATAATTGTACCCTCGGTCGGATTCAACTCTTTCATGATCAATTTGATCAATGTAGACTTACCTGATCCACTGTCACCAACGATGAATACAAATTCTCCGCGCTCAATCTTCACGGAAACTCCATTCAAGGCTGCGTGACCTTTGGAATACTCCTTCGTCACATTCCTTAATTCAATCATATGTTCCTCCTAAAACTTATCTATACTCCTACGGTTCTAGTACTCTAATGTCTCCATATACTTCATATACTTTACTACCATTAAGGCAATTTTGAAAGTAATGGCATCCTCAAACACACGCAGATCCAGACCGGTACTCTTCTGAAGCTTATCCAGTCTGTATACCAGTGTATTTCTGTGGATATAGAGCTGTCTGGATGTCTCTGATACATTAAGACTGTTCTCAAAGAACTTATTGATCGTTGTCAATGTCTCTTCATCAAAATCATCCGGAGATTTTGCTTCGAAAATCTCTTTGATAAACATCTTACAAAGTGGCAGCGGCAGCTGATAGATCAGACGACCGATTCCAAGTGTTGTATAAGCAACGATATCCTTCTCATCAAAGAAAATCTTACCTACATCAAGTGCAAGTTTCGCCTCTTTGTATGACTTGGATACTTCCTTGATATCACTTACGATGGTTCCGTATGCAATATGGATCTGCTCGTCGCCTCCCTCTGCCTGGAGCGTATCCAGCATCTCTTTCGCCATCTTCTCAAGTTCCTTATTGCCATCCTTATCTGAGAGTTCTTTCACAACAATAATATTCTTCTCATCAACAGCTGTGATAAAGTCTCTTGACTTTCCTCCCAGAAGATTTCTCACATTATCAAGTGCAGCACTGTCTTTCTCGTGCGATGTTTCAATAATAAAGATAACACGTTTTACTTCTGTGTCAATATGTAATTTCTTTGCGCGATTGTAAATATCAACCAAAAGAAGGTTGTCTAAAAGAAGATTTTTAATAAAGTTATCTTTGTCAAAACGCTCCTTATAGGCTACAAGCAGACTCTGGATCTGAAATGCCGCAATCTTACCGAGCATATACACATCTTCTGTCTCGCCATCTGCAAGCAAAACATATTCCAAACGCTGTTCGTCAAAGATCTTAAAGAACTGGCATCCCTGGATCACCTGGCTGTCTGCCGGGGATTCAACAAAAGAAAGAACCGCTTCCCCACAATCTTTTGCCATATCAAATGTTGCTGCAAGTTCCTTGCCTTCTGTGTCGAGTACACAGAAATCAACCCTTGATATTCCCTTTAATCCTTCAATAGTGTTTTGAAGTATCTGATTCGAAATCATCCTTTTTTCCTCCACTCTGTACGATGTATTGCTGATTACAGCAAACTGTAAGTAGTAACACGCATGTGCATATTCCACAATTTTTTTGTATGCATTATTTATCCGTACACATACCCTTATATTATATTAAGGCAAAACAGCAAAAAAAGAAAGAGGAAATGTATATTTTTTATGCATTTCCTCTCTTACCACTTTTTCCGGTTAGTAATATTTCACTATAAAATTTTAACAATATCGTTCTAAAAATCATCCGAATATTCCAGAAATCCCTCGCCCAAAACCTCCCGGACATCCGATACGATTACAAACGCAGAGGAATCCACATCATTTACAATCTCTTTCACACGCAC
>OHUF01000815.1_pt1 | contig 12251 bp, 10 predicted proteins | sample 1579131 | NCBI WGS metagenome assembly OHUF01 (sample SAMEA3879553, study PRJEB24766) | human gut metagenome | biome: human-associated habitat; feature: feces | place: USA | collected 1985/1987 | reverse complement strand
GTTCAAGGTTCCATCAGCCATCAAGTTCAACATCGTTGGAGAGAAGGCAAAGTGGATCAGTGGTAAGGACGTCATCCTTCACATCATCGGTATGATCGGTGTTGACGGTGCGCTTTATAAGTCTATGGAGTTTGTTGGAGAGGGAATCAAGAACCTCACAATGGACGATAGATTTACAATTGCGAACATGGCCATCGAGGCAGGTGCCAAGAATGGTATCTTCCCTGTCGATGAGCTTACAGAGGAGTACATGAAGGAGCACAGGACGCTGTATACGATGCAGAGTACACCATCGACCTGTCACAGCTTAAGCCGACAGTTGCTTTCCCTCATCTCCCAGAGAATACAAAGACTATCGATGAGGTCGGAGATATCAAGATCGATCAGGTAGTCATCGGTTCCTGCACAAACGGAAGAATCTCTGATATGCGTATTGCAGCCGATATCATCAAGGGCAGACATGTGGCAAAGGGTGTGCGTGTCATCGTGATTCCTGGCACACAGGAGGTTTATTTACAGATGCTCGAGGAAGGTCTGACAAAGGCATTTATCGAGGCAGGTGCGATCGTATCAACTCCAACCTGTGGACCATGTCTGGGCGGACATATGGGTGTTATGGCAGCTGGCGAGAGAGCTGTATCCACAACCAACCGTAACTTCGTTGGACGTATGGGACACGTAGATTCAGAGGTATATCTGGCAAGCCCTGCAGTTGCAGCAGCTTCCGCGATTACAGGTAAGATCAGCAGCCCGGCAGAATTGGCATAAGGAGGAACAAAAATGAAAGCATACGGAACAGTACATAAATATGGTGACAATGTAGATACAGATGTAATCATTCCTGCAAGATATCTGAATTCCTCAGATCCTGCGGAGCTTGCAAAGAACTGTATGGAGGATATTGACAAGGACTTCGTAAAGCGTGTGAAGCCGGGCGATATCATGGTTGCAAATAAGAACTTTGGATGCGGCTCATCGAGAGAGCATGCACCAATTGCAATCAAGGCATCTGGTATCAGCTGCGTAATCGCTGAGACATTTGCAAGAATTTTCTATCGTAACGCAATTAACATCGGACTTCCAATTATCGAGTGTCCGGAAGCTGCCAAGGGAATCGAGGCAGGCGATATGGTAGAGGTTGATTTTGACAGTGGTATGATCTACAACAAGACAAAAGGAACCGAGTTCAAGGGACAGGCATTCCCTCCATTCATGCAGAAAATCATCAAAGAGGGCGGTTTGATCAACTATATCAATGCAAAAGAAAACTAATTTCATCTGGGAGGATAAAATATATGGGAGTTTGTAATAATTGTGGCAATCAGATTTCGGACGGACAGTTGACCTGTCCGGTCTGTGGAGCTTATACCGGTGCAGGCGCACAGGCAAACAATCAGGCACCACAGCAGAACATGTACAACCAGCAGGACATGTACAATCAGACATCGCAGCAGCCACAGAAAGAGCTTGGAATGAAATGGTTTCATTTCGTAATTTATTTCCAGCTGTTTGTTTCCGCTCTTGTTGGATTGTGGAATGGATTCCAGCTTCTTACAGGCAGAATTTATGGTGAGAACACTGATCGGGTATATAGTTATTTTTCTGGCTTGAAGGGTGTGGATACGATTATTGGTATATGCTACATCGCGATTGCCATTTTCGCACTTGTCACACGATTTATGCTTGCGGATTTCAAGAAGTGCGGTCCTGCAATGTATATTGGCATGCAGGTAGCAGGTTTGATTATATCAATCGCATATATTGCGAGTGTTACAAGCATCGTGGATGGTCTTACAGAGTATATCGCAAGCTCCACCTATGGAACAATGGCTGTTTCTATCGTGATGCTGATCTGTAACATTGTATACTTTAAGAAGAGAAAGCATTTGTTCGACCGGTAAGAAACAGACAGGATAAATTATTATTTGGAGGATGAATCATGAATTGTAATATTGCAGTAATCAAGGGTGACGGTATCGGACCGGAGGTTGTCACACAGGCAATGAAGGTGTTAGATGCAGTCGGAGAAAAGTTTGGACATACATTTAATTATGAGCAGCTTCTGATGGGCGGATGCTCGATCGACGCATGTGGCGTTCCACTTACTGACGAAGCAGTCGCAAGAGCAAAGGCAAGCGATGCAGTATTGCTTGGTTCCATCGGCGGTAACACAAGCACATCACCTTGGTACAAGCTTCCACCAGAGAAGAGACCGGAAGCCGGACTTCTGAAGATCCGTAAGGAGTTGGGACTTTTTGCAAACTTAAGACCAGCCAATCTTTATGAGCAGTTAAAGGCCGGCTGTATCAATAATGACCTTATGTATCTTTACAGACAATTTTTAAAGCCACAGCTTATCAATAATGAAACAGCAGAATATGCGGTTAAGTTAAGATTTATGTATCGTGTAACTGCTGATTGCAGTAAAGTAAAAGCTGTTATAGTAAAATGCGGCTATATGAAAGAGCCTGCAATATATGAGATGACAGGCAATGATATATATATTCCGCTTTATATCTCTAACTGTTCTATGGCATTTATCTGTACGGACGGAGTTATAAGAAGAAACACTGTCAATTATGAGATAGAAAAGATATTAGAAGAACCACTGGATATAACATTGTTAGATGAATATGACATTGAAGAGCCATATATAGCTTTATTCAGAGCAGATTATTGCAGAAAGAAGCATATATATAATGCGGATACACCATCTATATATAAGAAAGCGGCGATGGTTAAAGGAGTTACATACGAATACCGACAACTTATTAATTCGTGGCTTATTGAATATTATAAAGAATATTATGAAGGTGAAACCTTTAATGATGAGTACAGTGACCTTATTAAAGATGGTCTTGATATCAATACGGCACAGGGGCTTATTGAAATACTTTTGGAGTACGGAATGTATTATGAGGCAAGGGAACTTATGGAACGCTACGGCTATACAATAGTTCCAGCAGGCAAGATGTTTAAGTTCATAGTACACGAGCTTACTGCTTCGGTTAATAAGGAAAGCTATAAAGATATATTGTGTGAATATGTGTTCAGGAATCATCTGTATAATGAGCTGGTACTTGAATATATGGTTGATAATTATAATGGTTCAGACAAGGATATGTACAGGTTGTGGAAGAGTGCATCTGATTTTGGCGTAAATATTAAAAATCTTTCTGAGAGGGTTATCTCACAGTATATGTTTACTCAGGATAAAGATTATTATGATAAGCTTACACAGGTATTTACAGATTATTATAATAAAGGTGCATCACAGCTGATAGCCAAAGCATATATAGCTTATAATTCATTTTTATATTTTATTAAAGGAAAAAATGTAAGTGACATAACATTTACGGTTGTAAAAGAATGTTACAAAGATAAGATTGGTATTCCTGTAATATGCCTTGCTGCGTGGCTTAAAAAAGTATCAGAGAATATAAAAGAATTGAATAAACCAGATATTAAAGACACAGCACAGAAGATTCTTGATGAATTATGTGCAAAAGAGATAATCTATGATTATTATAAACGTTTTAATGGTGTTCTTAATATACCGTATAATGCATGTGGTGTTACAGTGATTGAGTATTATGGCAATCCTGATAATAAAGTTGTCATTAATTATAAAGTTAATGATGCTAAAGAATATGCAAGTGCAGTTATGAAATGTGATAACTGCGGAGTATTTACATACAGACTTTCATTGTTCTATAACGACAAGGTTATATATAATTATACAATTGGAACAGACACTAATACGAAGGAATATAACATATTGTACGATAACCTTAATGATGGAGATAATAAGGGCAGATTTGATGCAATTAATGAATGTCTTGCAAGCGAGGAGCTAAGGGATATGGTTACATTAAAGAAGCTTATGGAAAGCTATGCAGTAGAAGATTATGTGACAAAGCAGTTGTTTGTACCAGAGAATATGAGGCAGTAAGACTAAATTCCTGCTAAGAATGGAGATAGTTATGAACGATACAGATTTGATAATAGGAGTGGAGCTGCTTGAGGATAATATACAGATGTGTGTGTATGACAGTGAGTTAAAAGCACCAGTGGCAGCAGATACCGAAAAAGACAAAACTTTATCAGAGAATATAAAAGCTGTTATTAATAAGAAAAATGCCAGCAGTGTAGCTTCTATATGTGTTGTTGTTCCTGATTTTACCAAAGATACACTGGAGATTGTAAAGGAGGAGCTGTACAATGCAGGTGTTGCAAATGAGCAGTACCAGATAATAAGCAGAATAGAAAGCTTTGCATATTATGCGTACAGCCAGAAGAAGGAACTTTATCAGAATGGTACAGTGCTTATGGATTACAATGCTTCGGGAATTGATGTATACAGATTGTACTGCAATAAGATTGGTGATATGCAGTACATATTACAGGAGCATACATTAAGCCAGCCTGAAGGAAGTACAATAGAAAAGGCTTCACATTCCGTTACCTTGTATATGACAGAATATTTTAAGAAGCACAGGGCTTCAAGTGTATATCTTACAGGTATGGGATTTGATGTGGACAGGCTTCCAGATGAATTCACCAAAGTATTAGTTGCAGGAAGAAAAGCATTTGTTGGGCAGAATTTATATGTAAGAGGTGCGTGCTTTGCAGCGTTGGAGTATATATCTCCACAGGTATTTGGTAATGTGTGCCTTCTTACAGATGGCAGGATAAAAGCTGATATTGAAACGGATATATCAGAACACGGACGTCCTATGAAGTTTAGAATTGTCAAAATGGGAACTAACTGGTATATGGCAGAAAGAACAATTGATTTTATTATTGAAGATGTGTCGGTTATAAATTTCCAGATTATATGGCCGGACGGAAAATATATAGAAAAGCAGGTTGATATAAGCTCTATTCCTTACAGGGAAGGAAAGACAACAAGAATATCAATGAATGTAAAGGCATCTTCACAGGATAAATGTATTGTTACAGTAAAAGACCTTGGTTTTGGTGAGATATATCAGGCATCGGATAGTGTTATAGTTGAAGAACTGGATTTAAGTGAGGCAGATGTATGAGTGCAATGATTTTGTGCAGGGGGAAGGTTGCAGACAATCCTTTATATATAATGCAGTCAGGTATCAGATTGTATACAGAAGAAGAACTGTGTTATTATATTTACAATAATATATATATACTTACTAATGATTTTATCAATGATGAGCTTATAACATTTCTTAGGGATGAAGTGGGAAATACAGCACTTGCCCAGAGATTAACCATAATGAAAAGTAATAATGAGCTGTTGGCAAGTATGCTTGTCACAATACTTAAATCAGTTGATTATTATTCTTTGGAACAGATTGAAAAGATAAGCGAAATACTGAATACGCTTGATAATCAGAATGCTTATGAAAGACTTGGATTAAGAGGGGACAGTTTTCTTTCTAATGAGTGCTTCTATAAGGCGGTTGACTGTTATAAGCAGATTATAGATGAATACAGCAATGCTGCCCCGGCAGCGTTCTTAGCAGGTGTGTACCATAATATGGGTGTTGCACTTGCAAGAATGTTCTTATATAATGAGGCTTCATACAGCTTTATGAAAGCATATGAGATAGGACAGCATAAGAATTCATACAAGTGTTACCTTGCGGCAAAGTGGTTTATGGATAAAGACGGAAGTGTTATTAATGAAGATGTGCCAGAGGAGGAGTATATCATAAGAAGAAAGATAGAACAGCTTATGGATAATGCTGCGTATCAGGACGAGATTAGAAAGCTTAATGACACAGAGAAGTATAAAAATGCAGGAGATGTGGCAGGGTATCATAAAGTATTAGATGATATTCTTACCAATTGGAAACAGGATTATTATAAATATACTGCGAGGTGATAAGACAAGTGGGATTATTCAAATTCTTAAAAAATAATTATGACAGTGATGAGGATTTAAAAGACCTTGAGGAGCTTGTGTATGAAGATGAGAATGGATTTAGAAATAAACGTTCTATTAATGATATGATACACAGCTATCAGGTGGGTTCGTATACTGGCAGTAATCATAATGATGATCTGGAAGAAGAATTATATAAGACGGCTGGCAGTGATGCATCTGCTGATGAATTCAGAGGGCTGACAGAAAAGACTAAGAAACAGCAGGCAGATGTGTTAAAGGAAGAAGAAAAATATGACCACCTGCTTAACAGTATACAGGCACAGACGCTTATAAGAACAGTTGATAAGGTTAATCTTGGCGGAGCGGTCAATAATACGCAGGATAATCTTGAAGAGGTTGACACGGCAGGATTTACAGGCTCAGAGGTTGGGAGCTTTGTTAAAAGCCAGTGTGATATTATGGAGGAAGCTTCAAGATATATAGAAAATGCCAAGGTAGAATATGACAGTGTAACTGATTATTATGAGGATATACAAAGAATCGAGAATGCACCGGAAAATATAAAGCTTAAGCTTATGTATGCGGCAGACCGTGTTGATAATCTGTCGGTTGACAGGCGTATTTTTAAATCACCGGAGAACAAGCTTTCCAACAAAGTGTACCGTATGATGGAATCTTATGAGGAAGATTTTCCAGAGGCACTTGTAAAGCTGAGGCACGATGAAGAAGATTACAATACAGTATTAAAGAATGTAAGAATGATTAAGGGTGAGAGGTCAATGTATCGTATAGAGGCAAATGACCTTGTGAAAAAACAGCTTAGAATTAAGAAGTATTCAGTACTTATGCTGGCACTTCTTGTAGGGGTGTTTGTTATATTTCTTCTTATATCAGCGGCTTCACCAGATGATGAACACATTGGAATGTTCATAACAGTTGTAATACTTGCACTTACGCTTTCGCTTGGTCTGTTTGCTTATCTTAAATCAACAGAACGAAAAGTGTATGTGACAGAGGTAAAGCTTAATAAAGCAACAGCACTTCTTAATAAGTACAAGATAAAGTATGTAAATGCTGTAAATGTGCTTGAATATGAATATAGCAAATATGCGGTAAAGAGTGCATTTGAGCTTGAGCAGAAGTTTCAGGCATATGTTGAGATGAAAGATGAACAGCGTAAAATACTTGAGATAACAAGTAATCTTAATGAGGCAGAAGCGGAGCTTACAGATATATTAAGACAGCTTGGTGTAATTGATACACATATATGGATAGGACAAGTTAAGGCGATACTTAATCCTAAAGAAATGGTAGAGGTAAGACATAATCTTTCCATAAGACGCCAGAAGTTAAGAGAACAGATAGAATATAATGAATCAAGAATAGAAGATGCAAGAAATAATATTAAAAATGTGACTAAAAAGAATAAGGTGCATGCCAAGGAAGCTATGCAGGTTCTTGAGATTTATGAGAAAAGACATAAGAATAATTAAAATAATACTTGCGAAATATGAGCATTGTGTTACAATTGAGAGTGGTTTTTTGCGAAATGATTAACAATGTGTAAATAGCGCAAGAAGGAGGATAAGATGAAAGAAAGACTTGATGCAATCAAAGAAAATGCGTTGTCACAGATAAAGGCAACAGATTCTCTTGATAAGTTAAATGATATCAGAGTTGCTTTTCTTGGTAAAAAAGGCGAGCTTACTGAAGTTTTAAAGGGTATGAAGGAGGTAGCTCCTGAGGACAGACCTAAGGTTGGACAGATTGTCAACGAAACAAGACAGGCAATTGAAGAAGTATTAGAGGCTGCCAAGAAAGAGCTTGCTGCCAAGAAGAGAGAGCTTCAGATGAAGGCAGAGGTAATTGATGTAACACTTCCAGCCAAGAAAGCTGAACTTGGACATAAACATCCTAATATGCTTGCGCGTGAAGAAATAGAAAAGATATTTATAGGAATGGGATACGAAGTTGTAGAAGGTCCAGAGGTAGAATATGATTATTACAACTTTGAGGCACTTAATATTCCAGCTAACCATCCAGCAAAAGATGAACAGGATACATTCTATATCAATGATAAAGTTGTTCTTAGAACACAGACATCACCTGTTCAGGCAAGAGTTATGGAAAAAGGCAGACTTCCAATAAGAATGATTTCACCTGGACGTGTATACAGAGCAGATGAAGTTGATGCAACCCATTCACCTTGCTTCCATCAGGTTGAAGGTCTTGTAATTGATGAGAACATAACATTTGCTGACCTTAAGGGAACACTTGCAGAATTCGCTAAGGAGTTATTCGGTGAAGATACTAAGGTTAAGTTCAGACCACATCATTTCCCGTTCACAGAGCCTAGTGCCGAGATGGATGTAAGCTGCTTTAAATGTGGCGGCAAGGGATGCCGTTTTTGTAAGGGTGAGGGCTGGATTGAAATACTTGGCTGCGGAATGGTTCACCCACATGTATTTGAAATGTGCGGAATTGATAAAGATAAATATACAGGTTTTGCGTTTGGCGTAGGTCTTGAAAGAGTTGCCCTTCTTAAATACGAAATCGATGATATGAGATTGTTATACGAGAATGATACAAGATTCTTAAAGCAGTTCTAATTAATAATAAGTGGAGGATAAGTATGGATACATCTATTAAATGGATAAAGGACCTTGTTCCAGGTTTAGAGTGTACAAATCAGGAATTCAGAGATGCTATGACTCTTTCAGGTACTAAGGTAGAATGTTTTAATGAGCTTGATAAAAATCTGGATAAAATTGTTGTAGGACAGATTGTTTCAGTAGAAAGACATCCAGATGCAGACAAGCTTGTAGTATGTCAGGTGAATGTAGGAAATGAAACTGTTCAGATAGTTACAGGTGCTCCTAATATTGAACCAGGAACAAGTGGACAGAAAGTTCCAGTTGTTCTTGACGGCGGACGTGTGGCTGGCGGACACGATGGAAGTCCACTTCCAGAAGATGGAATTAAGATTAAAAAAGGCAAGTTAAGAGGCGTTGAGTCTTATGGAATGATGTGTTCAATTGAAGAACTTGGTTCATCAAGAGAATTCTATCCAGATGCAGCAGAAAATGGTATTTATATATTTGGTGATGATGCCAAAGTAGGAGAGAGTGCTGTAGAATATCTTGGACTTGATGATACAGTATTTGAATATGAGATTACTAACAACCGTGTAGACTGCTATAGTATCCTTGGTATCGCAAGAGAGGCAGCAGCTACATTCAGAAAGCCATTCAATCCTCCAGTTGTTAATGCTACAGGCAATAGCGAAGATGTTAATGACTATATTAAGATTGAAGTAGCAGCTAAGCAGCTTTGCAAGAGATATACAGCAAGAGTTGTTAAGAATATAAAGCTTGCTCCATCACCAAAGTGGATGCAGCACAGACTTATGACAGCAGGCATCAGACCTATTAATAACATAGTAGATATTACTAACTATGTTATGATAGAATATGGTCAGCCAATGCACGCTTATGATTATGATACAATCGCTGATAAGAAGATTATTGTAAGAACTGCTGCTGAGAATGAGAAGTTCGTTACACTTGATGGACAGGAAAGAACACTTGATTCAGAAGCACTTCTTATATGTGATGGAGAAAAGGCTATTGGTCTTGCTGGTATTATGGGTGGTGAGAACTCAATGATAACAGATGATGTTAAGACAATGCTTTTTGAAGCTGCAACATTTGATGGAACTAATATAAGAAAGTCAACTAAGAAGATTGGTTTAAGAACAGATGCTTCTGGTAAGTTTGAGAAGGGCTTAGATCCAGAGCTTGCACTTGAAGCTATGAACAGGGCCTGTGACCTTATAGAACAGTTAGGTGCAGGTGAAGTAGTTGGCGGTGTTGTTGATATATATGATGAGCCGGTATCTAAGAAGAGAATATCATTTGAACCAGATAAGTATAATGCACTTCTTGGAACAAATGTATCAAAGGAAGATATGCTTTCATATTTCAAGAGACTTGAAGTAGAATATGATGAAGCTTCTAATGAGCTTATTATTCCTACATTTAGACAGGATCTTAACAGAGATGCAGATATTGCAGAGGAAGTAGCAAGATTCTTCGGATATGATAATATTCCTACAACACTTCCAAAGGGTTCTACAACAATGGGTAAGATACCATTTGAGAGAAGTATTGAAGATGTAGCAGGTGAAGTTGCACAGTTCTGTGGATTCTCACAGGCTATGACATATTCATTTGAAAGCCCTAAGGTATTTGATAAGCTTAAGCTTGCGGCCGACTCAGAATACAGAAAGACAGTGGTTATCTCTAATCCATTAGGAGAAGATTTCTCAATAATGAGAACACTTCCTGTTAATGGTATGCTTACATCATTATCAACTAACTATAACAGACGTAATAAGAATGTTAAGTTATATGAGCTTGCAAAGGTATATCTTGCAGCAGATGATGTTAACGAGCTTCCAGATGAGAGAGTTATGTTCACGCTTGGAGCATTTGGAGATGTTGATTTCTTCCAGATGAAGGGTGTAGTTGAAGAATTCCTTGAAAGAATTGGAATGAGAGTTAAGCCGGAATACAATCCAGAGGCAGGAATTACATTCCTTCACCCAGGACGTCAGGCAGAGATTATCTATGATGGAACAAAGATTGGCTATATGGGTGAATTACATCCAGATGTAGCAGATACTTATTCATTAGGCGACAGAACATATATTGTTGTTATTGACCTTTCAATTGTAACTAAGATGGCAAGCTTTGACAGAAAGTTTGAGGGTATTGCCAAGTTCCCAGCAGTTACAAGGGATATAAGTATGGTTATGCCTAAGTCAGTTCTTGTAGGAAAGATTGAGAAGATAATCGAGAAACGCGGCGGAAGCATACTTGAGAGTTACAAGTTATTTGATATATATGAAGGTGCCCAGATTAAAGAGGGCTACAAGTCAGTAGCATATTCAATATCTTTTAGAGCTAAGGACAGAACACTTGAGGATAAGGATATCACACCAGTAATGGAGAAGATATATAAAGACTTAAGTGATAATGGAATCGAACTTCGTATGTAGTGAATATAGAGTGCACAATCTGAATAGAGGATTATTATGGATTTACATGATTTTTATTATGATCTGCCAGAGGAACTTATAGCACAAGACCCTCTGTCAGACCGTTCAAGCTCCAGATTGATGGTTCTTGATAAGAACACAGGAGCTATAGAACACAAGATATTTAGGGATATAACAGAATATCTTAAGCCGGGCGACTGCCTTGTAATTAATGATACTAAGGTTATACCTGCAAGACTTATCGGTGAGAAAGAAGGAACAGGTGCTGCCATTGAAGTGCTTTTGTTAAAAAGACTTGAAGACAGACAGGATACGTGGGAAGTCCTTGTTAAGCCAGGAAAGAAATGCAAGGTTGGTGCAAGGATAGTATTTGGTGGCGGAAAGCTTACAGGTGAGATTATTGATATAGTTGAGGAAGGTAACAGACTTATACAGTTTAGTTATGATGGCATATTTGAGGAAATTCTTGATGAACTAGGACAGATGCCGCTTCCACCATATATCACACATAAGCTTGAAGATAAGAACCGCTATCAGACAGTATATGCCAAGCACGAGGGTTCAGCAGCAGCACCTACGGCAGGACTACATTTTACAAAAGAACTGCTTAAACAGATAGAAGATATGGGAGTGAAGATTGCAAGAGTTACTCTTCACGTAGGTCTTGGAACATTCAGACCAGTTAAGGTTGAGAATATACTTGATCATCATATGCACTCAGAATTCTATCAGGTTGATAAAGAAGCAGCAGATATAATTAATAATACCAAGGCTAATGGTGGAAGAGTTATTGCTGTAGGAACTACAAGCACAAGAACTCTTGAATCAGTAGCTGATGAAAATGGACATATACCAGTTAAGAGTGGCTGGACAGAAATATTTATATATCCAGGTTATAAGTTTAAGGCAATAGATTGTCTTATAACTAATTTCCATCTCCCAGAATCAACTCTTGTAATGCTTGTGTCAGCACTTGCAGGAAGAGAAAATGTTCTTAATGCTTATGAAGTTGCAGTAAAAGAACGTTACAGATTCTTTAGTTTTGGGGATGCTATGTTCATTAAGTAGGCGTTAGATGTTTACAAAGTTACAATTAACTTAATAATACTAATAAATGTGAGTAGTACAGATGATCGCGGCTGCAAGTGTCGAAAGACCGCAGGTGAGGAAAGTCCGGGCTTCGCAGGGCAGGATGCCGGATAACGTCCGGTGGAGGTGACTCCAAGGCTAGTGCAACAGAAATATACCGCCAGTGCTTAACACTTAGTGTTGAGCTTATTGGTAAGGGTGGAAAGGCAGTGTAAGAGACTACCGTGGTATTGG
>OHUF01000808.1_pt1 | contig 12329 bp, 17 predicted proteins | sample 1579131 | NCBI WGS metagenome assembly OHUF01 (sample SAMEA3879553, study PRJEB24766) | human gut metagenome | biome: human-associated habitat; feature: feces | place: USA | collected 1985/1987 | reverse complement strand
GAGGAATATATCGTCTATATTTCTCTAAATGAAATGCTGGCAATTTTTGCTGTTGTTTATGCAGCCTTTATCGGAATCCTAATCAGTTATTTTGTATCGACTTATTACTTGTTCAAAAAGCACATGGCATTATCCTAAAGAAGATAAGCCATCGAAAGCAAGAATTGAGCTGTAATCATCGGAAGAATTGATGTATAGAAGTAGCAAAATTTGTGATTTGGATTTTCTATTGTCAAAATATTATTGATACTTAATACCGTGGAAAGGAGATTTTTTATGAGTAAATCTGAAAATAATCACGATAATAGTGATTTTCAAATGTTGAAGGAGGAAATTTCCGAAAGCGAATATCAAAATGCCCAATATGAAGCTGAAAAGAAAAAGCATATGTCTTATTGGGTAATGATTATTGCGCCATTCATTATGATACTTGTAATATTTATATTTTATTATTGCTTTTATCGGTAGAATTTATTTTTCACATTATGAAGGAGGTTAATAAATATGTCTATTATGGAAATTTTAATTCGCTCAATAAGTGGGTACATTTTTATCATTCCGGGAATTATATTGTATTTTGGGGCATTAAGAAAATCTGCAAAAAGACAAATACTACTTCATATTACAACAGCATTTATATTTTGCTATTACCTAATTGGTATTTTGACAATGACAGGTATTGGCAAGCTGAAAGCATTTGAACCAACATTAGTACTTGTTCCTTTTCGAGATATGATAAGCGGGCCGATAGATACTATACTAAATATTATTCTATTTGTCCCACTGGGATTTTTCCTACCGTTACTGTATAAGAAATATGGGCATATTGGCAGTGTTGCATTGGTTAGTTTTCTTTTGTCACTATCTATTGAAATTGTCCAGATGTTCGGTAGAGGAGCGACAGATATAAATGATTTAATAACGAATACGGTTGGGGCGTGTTTAGGATTTTTTATTTATCAGTTATTATCTAAATTGGTTTCAAAAGAATTATGTAGAAAATTTCAATCCTATAATATCAATGAGGGAACAGAATTATTATTCTTTATAATCTACTCATTTGTAATTATGGTCACAATCCAGCCTATAATCATTAGCACTTTATTTCATTTAGCTTAATATATATACTGTTTCCCTGAATGCGACCACCGGCGCAGCAGCGTTCCGCATTTACAACAAACAAAGAAAAGGTTGAACAGAAAATAGGTATCATCAATCGAAAATATCATCGGAGGTATAACTTATGGAAAAAGAAACAATGGGAACTGTAATTTCAGTTACAAAACAATGGTGGTTAAAAGTAAATCGTAAACCTGTCCGCGCTCATGCTATGGATGGCGCAGCCTTTCCGCATACTATCAAGGTCAAATATACGATAGACGGAAAAGATTACATCTGCCGAAAATGGATTGGCGCAGGAAACAAAGTCCCTGACAAGGGAACAACGATTAAAGTTACCTATTGTGAAGATAAGCCATCGAAAGCAAGAATTGAACTCTAATTCAAATTGACTGACTAACACGGTATGTTTTGGCCTTTGCGGCATGAAACATACCTACATATTCAAACATCTGCCTCCACAGCGGGGAAAAGAAAAAAACCGCTGACGGGCAGAGGATTTCGTGCGCTTTTCTGTATCATCGACTGATACGGCGGTTTTGAGAAAATCAGAGCCGCCGTTTCTTTTCGTCTATCCTAAACCAACGACGACCTAACACCGTGTAAATCCACGGCGGCATATAGGAGGATTGCCGCCGTGTCTATTTTTGCCTTTTTTCACAGTCCCCATGACCTGCACCAGCTAAAAAAAGCCTGTTCCCAGCAGCGGAGCAATGCGGTCAGAAGTATGCACTATACCATGTAACTAAACAGCAAAATATACTCTATTACGCTCGTATGGCTTTATGCCGTCCGGGCGCTTTTTTGTCTCTATGGAGCCGGAACATCGGGTCAGCATGGCCCGAACTTTATCCCCGGTGCCGTTCTCCGCCGCCCCATTCAGATTTTCCCGAAAAAATCTGAATGGAGGAAAGGCAGATGGAAGTTACCATCAATTATAACGGACAAGCTGTGGCCGTGGAGGTCACGCTGGAAGTCTATGAATTTCTTGACCGGGCCGATCACAAAACGGAGAACCTGTTCCATGAACAGCGGCGGCATTGGGATGGCCGGGAGTTTGACGAGTACATCATTACCACCGAGGGTGTAGGAGCCTACGGCGAAACGCCGGAAGAATACCTTTGCCGCATGGAAACGCTGCATGAGCTGATGGCTGTTCTGGACACCTGTACCGAGGCCCAGCGCCGCCGGTTCCTGCTCTATGCGCTTGACGGGCTGAGCCTTGCAGAGATCGGTGTGCTGTGCGGCTGCTCCAAAGTGGCTGTGTATCAAAGTGTGGAGGCGGTCAGAAAAAAATTTATAAATTTCTTTGAGAACAGGCTTAACGAATGACCTGTTTTCTGGCTACCAAGTGAAAGGGATCATTTCCCTTATCTCAGCGAGGGGCGGACAGCGGACGAGCTGCCCGCCTCTCCGATTTTCAGGAGGTAAGCCTATGAAAACAATCAATCTGCGGTGGATGTATCCCCACTACCGGCATGACGAGTTTGTGGATGTTACGGACGAGGTATGGGCAGCGATGTATCAGGCCCAGCGGGAGATGGAGAACTATGAGCGTCGGAAAGTCTACCACCGCGCCTACTACTCTCTGGACGCATACAGCTGGCTGGAAAATTACGCACTGGAACACAGCAGATCGCCGGAAGATATTTTGCTGGAACGAGAAGAAATGACCACCCGCCTGCACCTGATTGCAGCTCTGCCGGTGGCTCTGGCTCATGCCACTCCGACACAGGCCCGCCGTGTTCACGCCTACTACATTGCCGGTATCAAGCAGCCGGAAATCTCCCGGAGAGAGGGCGTCCACAGCAGCAAGGTCAGCGTTGCCATCCGTCGAGGTCTGCGGAATATGCGCCGCTGCTATGATGACCTTTTTCAAACAGAGTGAGGGCGTGCCTATGCAGACCATCAATCTCAAACAATATTATCCATTTTGCAAAGAGGACATTTTTGTGGAGGTGTCCGATGAGATCGTCGAAGCGTTTCTTCTGGACAAGAGAGCCGAGGCCGCCAGAGATCGCAAGATGTTCCGGTATAAGGCGTTTTATTCCCTCGATTGTAACGATGGAATCGAAAATGCCGCCATCGGCTGGGCGCAGCCATCGCCGGAGGACTACCTGATAGAAAAAGAAGAATTAGCCGAATACGAAGAACTGATACGGCGATTGTACGAAGCCATTTCTTCCCTGCCGCCTATGCAGGCTCGCCGTGTCCATGCCCGCTATATGCTGGGTATGAAAGTGAAAGATATTGCCGCAATGGAGGGTATCACACCATCACAGGCGGGAAAATCCATCCATGCCGCACTGCGGAGGCTGCGCCGGTACTTTGCTCGACAGAAATGGACGGTCAATCTATGAGTATTTCCAAAGAAAAGAGGTGCCTGACATGAACGAAAAAATTACAGCCCACCCCCAAAAAGAAGAACGGGAGAAAGTCCTGAAGGAGATCCGACAGCTTGAAAACCGCAAGAAGATTTTGGAGAACAAGCAACGGAACGAAGAACGCAGGGTTCGCACCCGCCGCCTGATTGAGCGCGGAGCCATTTTGGAGGGGATTTTCCCGCTGGCTTCCAACCTTTCCGGCGCAGAGGTCAAAGCATTTCTGATTGCCCTGTCCCATCTTCCGGGGGCTGCGGAATTGACTGCAAACCTGCCAAAATCCGGGGACACGCCATAAGTCCCTTGTTTACAAGGGCGCACTTATACACCGTTGCCGGTGCTGTGCGCCCTGCCGGGGGCGTTGCGTACTTCGTCCGCGATGGGAAGCTACGCTCCCCAAACCCCTTGTGCGCTCTGCGCAGCCAAACACCCGCTTTGCGTTTGTCCGGCTCCACAGAGCCTGTTATCCCCTCACTGAAAGGAGGTGTTCCCCATAGATTTCTGTCATATCCCCGTCAGTATCATCAAGCGCAGCGCAGGCCGTTCTGCCGTTGCCGCAGCTGCTTACCGCAGCGGAACCAAGCTGACAAATGAATGGGATGGAATGACCCACGACTACACCCGGAAAGGCGGCATTGTCCATGCGGAGATCATGCTGCCTGCCCACGCGCCGCCGGAATTTGCAGACCGATCTATCCTCTGGAACAGCGTGGAGCAAATCGAGAAAGCAAGGGACAGCCAGCTTGCCCGCGAGATTGAAGCAGCCCTGCCCCGTGAACTGTCCGGCGAACAACAGCTTGCCCTTGTGCGTGCCTATGTGAAGGACAACTTTGTAGACAAAGGAATGTGTGCCGACTTTGCTATCCATGACAAGGGAACCGGCAACCCTCATGTCCATATCATGCTGACGCTCCGGCCTCTGAAAGAAAATGGACAGTGGGGCGCAAAGTGCCGCAAGGCATACGATCTGGACGAGAATGGACAGCGTATCCCGGATGGGAAAGGCGGCTGGAAAAATCATCGGGAGGATACGACCGACTGGAACGATAAAGGAAATGTGGAGATTTGGCGGGCAGCGTGGACAGCCTACACCAACCGGGCGCTGGAATCTGCCGGTAGACCGGAGCGCATTGACCACCGCAGCTACAAGCGGCAGGGCATTGATAAAATTCCCTCTGTCCATCTGGGGCCAGCTGCCAGCCAAATGGAAAAGCGCGGTATCCGCACCGACAAGGGAGAAGTAAACCGGCAGATCGCCGCCGACAACAAGCTGCTGAAAGAAATCAAAGCCCGCATTACCCGTCTTTATCGCTGGTCGAAAGCCGAAACGGAAAAACCACAAACACAGCAAAGCAGCTTGACCGCCTTGTGGGAGGCCCAGCAGCAGTTGAACGCTCCCCGCACCCGCACCGGCAAAATCCGGGCTTTGCAGGAAAGCGCTGCACTATTCAGCTTTTTGCAGGCAAACGGCATCCAGTCTATGCAGCAGCTTCATGAAAAAATCGCTGATATGAACAGCCGTTACTATGACCTGCGCGGAAAGATCGTCAAGGCCGAGCGCCGGATCACTACCCTTACCGAGCGCGGGGAGATGTGGGAACAGTACAACCAGTACAAGTCCATCCACAAGCAGCTTGCCAAAGTAAAGCCGGAAAAACGGGAACAGTTTGAGCAGCGCCACAGCCGGGAACTGATCCTGTATGACGCAGCAGCCCGGTATCTGAAAGAATTGAAAGACAGCGGTGAGGCAATCACCCCGAAGGCATGGCAGCGGGAAATCGACCAGCTGATCGCCGGAAAGCAGACGGACACGCTTGCCATGAAATCCATGCGGGAGGATTTGAAAGCAGTGGAACGGCTCCGCAAAACCGCCGAGCAGCTGTCCAGACAGGAACGGGACAAGTCTCACGACCGGGAGCCGGAGCGGTAAGGGCTACCGCGTTTCACGACATACTTTTGCACACAGAAAAACCGCCGTACAGGTTTCCCCATACGGCGGCAGACTGTTTATTTGCCGAACAAGTCGCTGTGTGTGCCGGTGCGGGCCAGCGTCAGCACCAGAACATCATCCTCTATGCGGTAGACAAGCAGCCAGTCCGGGAGAATATGACATTCCCGATGGCCTGCCCAATCGCCGGACAGGTCATGGTCGCGGTTCTTATCCGGCAGCGGTTCGCCCATTGCCAGCAATGCTACGACCTGCTCCAGCAGCTCGATCTTCAAGCCACGCTTGATGGCTCGTTTGTAGTCTTTTTTGAAACTGGTCGTGTACTTGACGGTATATTTGGTTTCTTTCATCTTTTCAGGTCAGCAAACAACTCGTCAAGGTCATTGTAGCCCTTTACAGACGGGTCTTTTGCAATCCTTTCCGCTTCCAGCATGGCAGCAACCGTTTCTTTGTTCGGCTGTTCCAGCCTTACTTCAAAGGGAATGCCGCCTTCACGAAGCGACTGGCGCACAAAGATGTTAAACGCCGTAGTCAGGTTCATGCCAAGTTCAGTAAACAGTGCGTCCGCCTGCGCTTTCAAATCTGCGTCCATGCGGATACTGATGTTTGTGGTATTTCCAGCCATACGATCAACCCCTTTCTGCTGGCAATTATAGTATATGCCATTTGCACGAAGAAAACAATACTTTGCACGAATATTTAACAATAAATTCATTCGAGGAGGTTACACGCTTTATGAAAGAAATCATTTATGAAGAACAACAAGACTGAACCTATCCCTGTCATGGATTACCGCCAGTACCGCAGAGCGCGGAGGCTGGTGCATGAGTGCTGTAACTACATCGACGGAAACTGTATCGCCCTGGACGATGGGGAGGAATGTGTCTGTGTCCAGTCTATTTCCTACTCCCTGTTGTGCAGGTGGTTTCGGGCGGCGGTATTGCCGCAGGATAAGGAACTGGAAACGGCGCTGTTCCACCGGATGAATGCGAAGAGGTGCGCCGTATGTAGGGCGCTGTTTACCCCCGGTTCCAACCGGGCCAAATACTGCCCGGAATGTGCCGCACGCATGAAGCGGATCAACGCCGCAAAGCGCAAGCGGAAACAACGGGAGAAATGTCACGCTTTAGGGGCTGAAAAACCCTTGTAAATCAAGGATTTTTTCGAGGGTGTCAAAGGCAGGCTGATAGATTTATCCTCTGACCCCTAAAACGGCCTTAAAATGCGTACAGAATCCCAAGAGAAACCCCAAGGAGGAACCCTATGTCAGACAACCGAAAATATTATTACCTGAAACTCAAAGAAAACTATTTTGACGATGATTCCATCGTGCTGCTGGAAAGTATGCAGGATGGTGTGCTGTATTCCAACATTCTGCTCAAGCTGTATCTGAAATCGCTGAAACATGGTGGACGGCTTCAACTTGACGAGGACATTCCTTACACGGCGCAGATGATCGCCACCATTACCCGCCAGCAGATCGGCACTGTGGAGAGAGCCTTGCAGATCTTTTTGAAGCTGGGTCTTGTGGAAGTGCTGGACAGCGGCACATTCTACATGAGCAACATCGAACTTTTAATCGGCCAGTCCTCTACCGAGGCTGAGCGAAAGCGGGCTGCAAGGCTTCAAAATAAGGCTCTTTCTGCGCCCCGGACAAACGGCGGACATTTGTCCGACATTCGTCCACCAGAGATAGAGATAGAGTTAGAGAAAGAGATAGAGATAAAGAGAGAGATAGAGAAGGGACGCTCCGCCCGCGCCTATGGCCGTTACCAGAATGTTTTCCTGACGGACGAGGAACTGGCAGACTTGCAGGTCAGCTTTCCTACTGTATGGGAACAGTATATCGAAAAGCTGTCCGAGTACATGGCTTCTACTGGCAAGCGTTATCAGAGCCATGCAGCGACCATCCGGCGCTGGGCCGGTGAGGACGCTAAAAAAACTGTCACACCCTCACGCAACCGGGATTACAGCGTAAAGGAGGATGAAACTGTATGATTGAGATTACCGCAGAAATCCGGGCGTTCATCGACAAGGCAGCTGCCGGTGTGGAATTGGCTGAGGACGAGTATATAGACTTGTCAGACGGGCTCATTCACTGTAAGAAATGCGGCGGCCAGAGGCAGACCGTTGTGCCATGCTTTGGGAAATCCGGCTACTTTATGCCGCGCTGCATCTGCCAGTGCCAGCGGGAGGCTGAGGAGCAGCGCAAGGCTGCTGAAGAACGGCAGCGCCGCATGGAGCGTATCAAACGCCGAAAGGCACAGGGCTTGCAAGACCGTTATCTGTACGACTACACATTTTCCAATGATAACGGGCAAAACCCATTGATGGACAAGGCTCACGCCTATGTGGAGAACTGGAAAGAGGCATATAAGAGCAATATCGGGCTTTTGCTGTTTGGAGATGTGGGAACCGGCAAGTCTTTTTTCGCCGGATGTATTGCCAACGCTCTACTTGACCAGGATGTGCCGGTGCTGATGACGAACTTTCCCACCATTCTGAACCGCCTGACCGGGATGTTCTCCGAGGACAGGGCCGACTTTATCGCCAGCTTTGACGAGTACGACCTGCTTATCATTGACGATCTGGGTGTAGAGCGCAGTACCGAATATGCTATGGAGCAGATGTTTTTCGTCATCGACAGCCGCTACCGCAGCCGCAGGCCCATGATTATCACAACAAACTTGAAACTGTCCGAGCTGAAAAACCCGCCTGATCTGGCCCACGCCCGTATCTATGACCGTATTCTGGAACGGTGTGCGCCGATTCTTTTTGACGGGAAGAATTTCAGGGAAGAAAATGCCGGTGCTACCCGACAGGCAGCAAAAGACATTGTAAACAGTAAGCACGACTGATTTTTTACCGGGCGGCACAGACCCGTTCGGAGAAAGGAGCGCCATGAACAAAGAACCCCGTACTATGCAGGTGGCAGACGCCGCTACTGCGTCCAGAGCGCCGGAAAACACGGCGGCGATGGTAAAGAAAATCGGCAAGACGACCTACAAGGTTCATGTCCATTTCAGCAATACCAGCACAGAAACCATGAGCGATAAAATCAAGCGTATGCTCAAAAATGAAATTCAGCAGATGTGACAGACTGATAAACGAAGCCGCCTTGTGCTAAACTGATGATGGTACGCACCAAAATTTTTGTCAAGGAGGACACGAAAATGCTTTACACAGAAAAAGAGAAACATGAAATTGAGCGAGTAAAGGAAGTCTTTGCGGAACATCTGCGGCAAAGCCCTGATTTTGAACTGCTCTGGTCGGACAAGGTGGGCTATGTCTGGCTGACGATTGGCGTCAATCCAGTCTATGTGGATACCGGTATCAGAATCGAATCAGCCGCCGATCTCTGCGGCAGGTGTTTGGACGATGTTGCTACGGATGTTTTGTATATGACGGGCAACGATCATGCACTGGAAGCAGCCGATCCGCTGGAATTGGCCGAAATCAAGCGGCGCTGGGAGCCATATATCAACCAGCTGCCAGACTATGCGTATCTCTGCAAAGACCTGCTGAACGGAAAAATGTAATCTATCAAACGAGGTGTCAGGAGCCATACAATGCTTCTGGCACCTTTTTTGTAGATTTTTTGTGAATTTGATTAAAAAGTCCTTGACAATTTGTCTCTGGCAAGACCGCGAAATCCATTTTGGTAAGCGCCGCCGTGCGGCTGGCCACCTTCAATATCCCGCAGTATGCAGCCATGACCTCAATGGACGAGATGGACTTCGGCAGCTTGGGCGAGAAGAAAAAAGCCATCTTCTGTGTGATCCCTGTTGATGACAGCAGCATGAACTACCTTGTGGGAATGCTCTACACCCAATGCTTTCAGGCACTTTACCGCAGGGCGGACGAGAAGCACAACGGGCGTCTGCCTGTGCCGGTGCGTGTCATTCAGGACGAATGGGCGAATGTGGCCCAGCCGGAGAGCTATCCGAAGATTCTGGCTACCTGCCGCAGCTACAATATTGGGCTGAACATCATCGTGCAGAACATTCAGCAGATCAAGGCGCTGTATGAAAAGGAATGGGAGAGCATCATCGGCAACTGCGACACCATGCTGTTCCTCGGCGGCAAGGAAAGTTCGACCCTCAAAGAAATTTCCGAAACGCTGGGAAAAGAAACAATCGACCTATATAACACATCCGACACACGCGGTCAAAGCCCATCCTTTGGTACAACCTACCAAAAGACCGGAAAGGAGCTTATGAGCCGGGACGAGCTTTCTGTTATGGATGGCAGCAAGTGTATCCTGCAGCTGCGCGGTGTCCGGCCATTTCTCAGCGACAAATTCGACATTACCAAGCATAAGCGGTACAAAGAACTGTCGGACTTTGATAAGAAGAACGCTTTCGATGTGGAACGCTACCTGAAGCACGAACTCAGGCTGCGGATGGATGAAGAATTTGATTGCTACGAGGTGAATTTGTCCGAAGAAAGCACAGCATAGGAAGGAGGCCATTATCCGAAGTAAATACACCCGCCCGCCTGTCCGGGCAGACCCCGTGGCAGGTAACTTGTCCGACTGATTTCTACATTTTGCGATTCCAAAAGGCTGATTTTTTATGAAAATGAAAGGAGAAGCCAGAATTGCAGGAAACAGGTAGCACCGAAGATGTGCCAGCCTGTTTTTCTTTTGGATCGTACTTTTTATCAATGCTGCAATCTGGCGAAAAACGACTATGGAATTCTTCAATCAGGCTATTACCGTTCTGCAGACTCTCGTTGTTGCCATCGGCGCGGGCCTTGGTGTTTGGGGCGTTGTGAACCTCATGGAAGGGTACGGAAACGACAACCCCGGCGCAAATGCTCATGTACGGTAGGTAAAGAAGCAACAATAAATTAGATATGACAGTACCCCTGCTATTCCGTATAATTTGGGGAACACTCCATGTTTCTGCATTTACAGAAATTGAAAATCAAACACGGTCACGCTATAATATATTTTGTTGATGTTATCTTCAAATATTTTTTGTAACAAAATGTTACTTGCCTACTCTTATTGCTGAAAGGAGGTGTGCATAATTGAATACCCCTAATTTTAGTGACATATATACCTTATATTTTGAAGATGTATATAAATATCTGTTAGCTCTTTGCCACGATGAAGAACTTGCAGAAGAATTAGCGCAAGATACTTTTTTTAAGGCTATGAAAAGCTATGAGAACTTTCGAGGTGACTGTAAAATAACGACTTGGCTGTGCCAAATTGCGAAGCATTCATTTTTCTTGTATGAGAAGCACAGGAAAAGAAATATCGACCTTAATTCTGTAGAGAATGAAATAGTTGATACTAATTCCATAGAGATTTTGTTAGGACAAAGAGAGCAGGCGTTTGGAATACATAAACTGCTACACAATTTACCAGAGCCATATAAGGAAGTCTTTTCTTTACGGGTGTTAGGAGAATTAAGTTATCAGGATATAGCAAAACTTTTTGGTAAAACAGAAAGTTGGGCAAGAGTAACCTTTCATAGAGCTAAATTAAAAATCATTGAACAAGTAAAGGAGGAAAGTTATGAGTAAAATTTCATGCGACATCATTCAAGATATGTTGCCGCTGTATTATGATGAAGTTTGTTCAGCAGACAGCAGAAAAATGATTGAGGAGCATTTGCAGGAATGTGAAAAGTGTTCCAATATTTTTCAGAAGCTAAAAACAGAATGTGTGGTTGATACAAAGGAAAATGCTGAAAGCATACAAAGCAGTGTCATGGGGAAGATGGCACATTCATGGAAACGTTCACTATTAAGGTCATTTATCATAGGAATTGTAATAACGACTATCGTCCTTACAGCGATATTTGGAACATATTATGCCTTGTTTATAAGACAAAATAGCATGGTAAGCCCAGAGCAAATTTCAATCTCGGCATATTCACTGACCGATGAACAGATTACTTTTAGATTAGAACTACTTGACGGATACTGTGGAGGAACAATTAAGACTTACACAGACGAAAATAGAAACTTGTATATTTCTGTATTAAGAACGGTTATCAAAGAAGAATTATCCGATGGAGAAACCGAAATAATGAATTATGGGTTTAACCATGAAAAAAAGGACTACATTGCTGTATATTATGGTACACCTAATAATTGTGAGCTTATTTGGAAGAAAGGCGATTTATTACCTACTGCACCAAAAGATATTTTCGAGTAAAGCTGCATAAAATTTGAGGGTAGCTATCTTTGTGTGAGGTAGCTACTCTTTATACTTTAGAGCTTAAAAAACTGCAAATCATGTGTAACATTCTGTGATGGTGCTGCTCTTATGGGTGAAAGGAGGAAAACACTATACTATACTTATCAACTTGCAAAAAGAAAGGATTTAATATTATGATGAAACAGAAAAAAATAATTGTTCCTATTCTCACTCTTGCCGTAATGCTTTTGATGGTTGGTGGCGTATATGCTGTTTTTTCTTCAACTCAACCCGAAAAAAGCAAAGCTGAAAATGTTCGGGATACCACTGACCAAGACTATGAAAAAGGGCTTACGGAAGAACAAAAGGCATTTAATGAACTAATCAACAAACAGATTTACGAAGAAACTGCTAATAACTTAGAACAGTATGAGCAATACGGTTTAACCTATAATTCTGACGAAAACCAGCTGTTTTTTAATGGTAAGTCAGTCTGCTATTTTGCTGATAACCGGGCTACCGATGGAACTTTTGAAGGAACTGAGGTACACTCTGCAAACGGTGATATTGGCATTATTACAGAAAGAGATAGAAATGGAAATATAACTGGTCTAAAACAGATGGAAATCCCAGAATTAACAGATTTTCTTGAAAAGTCGTGGAAAGAAAAATAATTTCTTTAGGTAAGTGATTAAAACACAAATAGCAAACCCAACCGGAGCAGTCA
>OHUF01000789.1_pt1 | contig 12541 bp, 8 predicted proteins | sample 1579131 | NCBI WGS metagenome assembly OHUF01 (sample SAMEA3879553, study PRJEB24766) | human gut metagenome | biome: human-associated habitat; feature: feces | place: USA | collected 1985/1987 | reverse complement strand
TGTAAAGCTTGTATCTACCACATCATCTGCATAATAATAGTAATTTCCATCTTCCGCCTTACTAAGGCCATTCTTCTTTTCAACTGGATCTGGTGTTGGTATTGTCTTCTCTGGTGTGTAAATTATATAGAAAAGATTCATTGTATCTCCCTTTGTTATCTCTACACTTCCAGCTGCAACATCAACTGTTACTATGCAATTAGAATCTGATGCATTCTTTTTTCCGTTAATCTTTACATTCTTACCACTTTCTCCAAATACAAGTGTAAGTGTTCCCTTTGATGATGCTGTAAACTTAATGCTTGTTGATGACTCCATCTTAAGGCACTGTGTAAGTGTAAGTCCATTATACGTTACTGTTCCCTTGTTTGATGCAAGATTACCAGAAATTACAAAGAATGAACTATTTGCACCTGATGTTGTAAAATTATGTACCTTAGAATCTCCTGTTGGTACTTCTGGTGTCTCTGTTCCACCTGTTGAACCCTTCTTTGGAATAGATGCTGTTTCTTCAGCCCCGCATACTGTACAAGAATGACTCTTAAGTCCTTCTTCCGTCTCTGTTGCTTCTTTAACTACTTTCCATTCGCCATATGTATGAGCTGTCTTTGGAATCACCTCTGTGTATGTCTTCTTATCACAAGTTCCATTAGTTGCTGTACATGTATATGTAATAACGCCTTCTTCTGCACATGTAGCCTGCTTAGTTACCTCTGATACATAATGATGATAATGTGCATTAGGATCAGCCGCATTAATTGTAATTGAATTAATAGTCATATCCTTAAATGTACCTGCTGCCGGATTAACTCCATTACCACCTGACTGAACATTATATGGCATAACCATATACGTTCCAGCCGGAAGACCTGTAACAGTACCACTTCCTACCTGGAAGCACTCACCAGTCTCATTAACAAGACAACCTGTTGTAGTTAAATCTTCTGATGCAAATGATACAGTAACATCTACTGTTCCACCTACCGTGAATGCATATACAGTCTTGCTAAGCTTTCCTGGCTCTGCTGTATATGGATAATCAGATATATTAATTGGTGTTACACCAGGTGCACAATATGATAACAATGAACACTCTGAAGCAGTAACATTCTCTGTTTTCTTAACTTTCTCTGGCATGCAGCCATTGTATGCCTTAAGAACCTTGGCTGCATCTGTAACACTTGTCTGTAACTGATAAGTTCCACTAGGAATATATGAAAGTGCTGCATCTGTATCAAAATTCTCATACTTGTTGCCAGATGTAACCTTAGTTGACTTATCTGTAACAACTGTTCCTGTCATTGCTCCAATACAAGACGAAAATGAATCATTATAGCTTTTAATTGCTCCTGATCTTACATCCATAGGATTCTTTGTCATAAAAAACAAATTGTACTCTGAATATATGTAAGCATTGGCTCTTGTATTCATTGCATAATCTGTTGTTCCTATAAACTGGTTATTGTAGAAATGCATATTAGCCTGGCGTCCAAGAGGCTGTCTTGCTTTACATCCCTTCCAGATATTATGATGATATGTAAGATTATACTGTAACGATGTATCTGATGAACCAACAAGGTTAGTCTTATGACATCCTTCAAAGTAGTTATATGAAACTGTTAAATATTCACCACGCTTGAAATCACATGATCCATCACCTTCAGCCTTATCTGATTCTGCAGGTCCTGTTATAGAAGGGCTGTAAAACTCATTGTTGTGGATCCAGCATCTTTCAACTGGAGCTGTTATAACAGAGCCTTCCTGAACACCTTCCATACCAATAGCATCTTCTGGCTGATTCATAAATGTAAGATTACGAACCTCAAAGTTCTTTCCTAATCCAGCTGCTGTTGTTGATGTCTCAGACATAAAATGAATTCCCCATCCATCCATAGCTGCATCTGTACCAACACCTTCAATTGTTACATCCTTTGCTGACTTCATACGTGCCATATGACCGTTGTCGCCAACACTTCCGCCATAATCATTAGAATCATAATCTGTAAGGCCATCAATAAGGCCTGCATTAGCTGCTGCCCATGTTCCTGTCTTATAAAGACCAGATTCTGATACTGCTCCGACCATACGAATTACTAATGGTATATTATTCTCAGCAAGTAACTGGAGAATACCCTGATTAGTATTACCCTTGCCGTAATATGTCTTTCCTTTCGATACCTTCTTACACTCTGTCTCATGACCTGCTTCACCACATGCCTTACCGACTGAGTTAAGAATATTACCAATGCCTGAAACTGTTACTCCACCATAAGAAAGTGTAACTGTATTCTTGTTTTCATCTGTTACATAAAGAACAATTGCGTTATCCTTTAATGTACCATCATCATTATAAGCACCTACACCATCAGTATAATTGTAATGCGCATATCCCGATCTATCCTGTGCATTAACCTCAATTCCTGACTGTGTATATGTACCTGTCTTAGTAGTAACATTAAGAGTATATGTACCTGGCTTTAACCCCATTACATCAACTCTTGCTCCGTCAGCTGTATCTCTGACAAGATACTCAAAGTCCTCTCCTGTAAGAGAACCACTAACTGGACCTGAATATGATACTGCAGTAACATCGGCATCCTTAACACCTTTGATAGTTGCATACATCATTTCATTCCATCCACCATAAGTAGTAAAACCTGATGCAGATGCTGCATAAGTCATACTTGGTGCTACTATTGCAAGATTACTTACGACTAATAATCCAGCAACAACTTTTGCAAAAACTTTTCTGATTCTTTGCATGACATTTTCCTCTCCTTTTTCCAAATATGCATACAATTGTGAATTATGAATAATCAAAATTCAAAATTTAAATCAATATTACCATTTTTGCACAAATTGTTCAAGCTTCATTCACAAAAAATTCATATTTTAATAAAATTCCTACATAGAGATATTTATATTACCTACAACTAAAAAGGGGCTTTCATACCTCAACGATTTTCAATCGTTAAAGCGACAGCCCCTTTTTAGCAAAACATTATATTATTTCAATAGATAATTCTTTTTTTAATTTTTTTATTTCTAATTTTACTCCTAGATTAATCTGTTCTGCTATATCTTCTTCTAAAACAAACATTAAATCATCAGAAATATAATTATCATCGTGCTTATGTAAATAGCCATCCATTCCTATAATCTTAACACTGTTAACATCACACATAGATAAAAGCTTAAGAAACATCAAACCTGAATTATCTTTTACATATTCTGTCTTATTTAATAAAGACGAATAATTAATTTTTGCAAATACATTACCTGATGGAACATTAGATGATGCAATAACTTTTTTATACAAATCTTTTCTAATCTCTTTCATTCGACGACTATTTCCCACAAATAAATAATCCACGGGATGCAATTTATATTCAAAATTTATTGATACAAGCACATAATCTTCCAGATTTAATGATGCTAATTTATTATAATGTGTTTCAGATGTTTTACCAGGACATATCATAATAACATTTTTGCCTTTAAATATGTTTTTAACCTTGTTAAAATCATCTATTATGCTGTCTTTTGATTCGAAATACGATAAATATAATTGTTCAATATATTCTTTATCAAAATCAACTTTCTTTTCATTATCTAACATATCAAAAATATCATCAATCTCATCAATAGTAAGATTATTTTTTTGGCTCAGATAATATGCATAATCCGTATTGCACTGATGCTTAGCTGCTAAATAATTAGGTAAAGAATACCCCCATGGCTTATCAGCATATATATTTTCTATAAATTGATCATTTATTTCCAATATATTTCTATCATTATATTGTCCCTGATAATTTTCATTAAGATATTCCAAAATAATTTCTGTATTTAAATTACCAGCTCCTATACCTATACCATGAACCGAGCAATCTAATATAACTTCCCTGTCAACTTGTTCTAATAAAATTGTTGCATTCGAAAATGATAACTGCATATTATTATAAGAATGAAATCCTATTATAATACTTTCATCTAAATATTGTTTCATCATACTAATATACTTGATAACATTTTTGCTTTTCATTGAACCAAAACTATCAACAATATGCAAAGAATAGACTTCTAATTCATTACACATATTCATAAGATATATCAACTCAGAATCAGAATATTCAGAAATAGCTAAAGGATACATCATAACATTATATCCTTTTTCCTTCATCATTTTACACTCATGTAACGAAGCTTTAATATCTTTTTTCTTGAATGTATATTTAATATTTTTAATGTTACCAAAGCTATATTGTTCCAAATTATTTACATCGTACTGTCCATAATTAATAGAAGCTATTAATTTTAGCTTGATTTCTGAAGGAAACTTTTCATTTATTGAATTGATACTCAAAAATTGCGAATTAGAATTTTCATTATTATTATCAACCAAATAACCATATTCAATAAAATCAACGCCCGAATCATATAATTTTGATATAATTTTATCATTCACAGAATCATTAAATTTTCTTTTATTGACTACATAGTACTCATTTAATGTGCAATCCAGGACCTTACCATGTCTGCTTTTAATACCAACAGACTTCAAATTCCGCAAAATATTTTTAGATGCATCAGAGAAAATACCAGAATCTGTTGAATAGCTAATATACTGAACGCCCAGGCTTTTCCATTTTTCAACCATACTATAGTCATCTGTAAAAGTTCCTATCACTTTATTCTTTGCTTTAGCTTTTTCTACAATGTCTACCATAGCCGCCAAAACCTTAGGATGACTAATCTGTCCTGGAACTCCTAATGACTGAGATAAATCATATGGTCCAATAAATATAATATCATAGCCATCAACTTCTAAAATTTCATCTAAATTATCAATTGCCTCTTTGCCTTCTAATTGAATTATAATAATTTTTTCATTTTCTTTTTTAAAAAAGGCATTTCTGTTTAAAGATGAATAATCTGCTGCTCTGACAAAACGGCATACGCCTCTTTCTCCCTCTGGATAAAATTTAGCATATTTTATAACTTTTTTGACATCCTCAGCACATCTTATCTGTGAAATTTGTATTCCCATTGCCCCTATATCTAATGCTTTTCCAATGACATTATCATCTATATATGGAACTCTGACAATTGGAAGTATTCCCCTTAATTCACATGCTCTTATATTATTTTGTTGATTTTCTATATCTGTAGGACCATGTTCTGTATCTAAAATCACATAATCATAACCAGATATTCCTATAATCTCATTAAACATAGGATCAGATGTTTTCACAAAAACACCATAAACAAATTCACCATTTTCTAATTTGCTTTTAAATTCATTTAACATAATTATCTCTTATTTTTTATTGTTTAATCTGTTCGCAACAATTTCTCTGACTCTCTCTAAATCATTCGGTGTATCTACTGCTACAGTATCAGAATCAACTTCTATGTACTGTACTTTATAACCATTCTCTATAAATCTAAGAATCTCTATATCTTCTATTTTCTCAATTTTAGCCTTTCCATATTTTTTCCCATATTCGCAATAAAACTTTAATGCTTCAGGCTTGAATCCATATACACAAACCTGTTTATAATAGTTATATTCAATACTTCCTTTTGGATACGGTGCTGTAGATCTTGTTAAATATATTCCTATATTCTCTTTATTTGTTATTACCTTCGGTACTGTGAAATTCACAACATCCACCGGGTCATTTATTTTAGTCATTAAATTTGAAACCTGCAAATCCGGATTTGTATAAAATGGTTCTATTGCAGCCCTTATAGTATCTGGCTCTAACAATGGTTCATCTCCCTGTATATTAACAATCAAATCCGCTGGTATCTTTTCTGCTACTTCACCAATTCTATCAGTACCAGTTTTATGTTTATCAGATGTCATGATTACCTGAATTCCTAATGCCTGACATTCCTCATATATTTTGTCATCATCAGTTGCAACATATACTTCTGAAAAATCCTTCACCTTTTTACACTGCTGATAAACCCACCATATCATAGGTTTTCCACAAATATCAGCTAACGGTTTACCTGGAAATCTTGAGCTTTTATATCGTGCCGGTATTACTCCTATTATTTTCATTGTTTTACCTCCTAATTGATACAATAAATTTATATATATCTTTTCTTTTAATAAAGAAAATCATACACATTATTAATATTAAGCCATATCTTAAAAGCAAATTTTTATATAAAAGTAACATAATCAATCCAAAAACCATTAAAATACATGATATTCCGATTACTATTTTTAAATGTATGTTATCCTTAATACATTTTTTTGCAACTTTATCAGAAAATATGTAATGTGATATTCCTAATATAACATAACATACTAATGTTGTATATCCAGCAGCTATATATCCTAATTTTTTTATAAAAATATAATTTAAAAAAACATTAAAACCTGCGCTAAAAATAGATGCCAACATTATAAATTTATTTTTTTCAAAATAAAATTCTACATTAGCAAATATCTGGTACATAAACATAAAATATAAACTTATTGCTAACGGAGGAATAACATATACAGCATCATAGTATTCACTAGGTGCTAAAATACTAATTACCTCCGGTGAAAATGCCATCATAAAAGCCAATGCTACTGCAACAAACAAAAAAAGCTTATTACACACAGATGAAATATCTCTATATTTCTCTTCTTTTAATCTTTGATATATCCAAGGTGCGAACGCGTTATTAATTGATGTTGTCAATATATTTAATATCATAGCTAAATTATGCGATAACCCGTATATACCTGCCTCAGCCATTCCTATCATTTTACTAATCATAATTCTGTCTGACTGAGACAAAATCAAAGTAGACAAATAATGTGGAACTAATGGTATATTAAATTTTAATGCATATATCCAATACTTTTTTGAAAAAAAATTTTTACCTTTTATATAGTTAATTATATATATAATTCCATAAAAAACAATTACAATACAAGCAGAGCTAATTATTCTAACATCAGCACCAAATTTATCTGGAGTATTTATAACAGAAACTGCCGCTACTAAAGGGCTTAAAACAGAAACAACCAAAGTTAAAATAACCATATTCCTGTATTTAAACTCAAATCTCTGTTTAGCAGACCAAAACGAAAAAGCTGAATTTGCTAAAATCTCCATAAACATTACTATAATCAGAACTCTGCTGATTTCAATCCATAATGATAATTTTTTAAAAAATAGCAAATACAATAATAACATACACAATGTAAGTGTACTTACAAGACCTTGCATTGAAGATAAAAATCCATCTCTGTCATTTTCATATTTAATCATTCCATTATTAAATACACCACTAAACAAATTTAGTGTACAAAAAATAATAAAAATACTTTCCCATGAGTAAAAAATACTTACTACTCCATATTGCTCAGTTGTGAGTAATCTTGTAAAAATTGGAACTGTTATAAAACTAATGCCCTTTTGCACAAATCCACATATCGTAAACCACAATGCTGCCTTGGAAGCAATAGACATTTTATTATATATTTTTTTTGTTTTTTCTAACATCATTTATACCTTTCAAGAAATTCAAAACCAAGATATTTTCTTTCTCTAACAAATTCCAATGTTTCTATAGCCGTCGTAGTAATTGATAAAGCTAAATCATAAAATACACTGTCATCATAATTTAAAACCTCTGTAGGTATGTACTTATCTATGTATAAGCAGTTATATTTCTCACATAAATTACTATAATCTGCTTTATCCCTAGGATGAGGCTTTATTGTTATGGTGTACCCCATTCCAGTATACTCTTTTATTATATCTTCATATATTTGCATTTGCTGTTCCAGATTTTGTAGCTGTCCATCTTCTGATAATGGCTGGGTACACAGCAAAAGTGTTTTATTACAATTATTTTTTATTATTTTTTGTTTACAGAATATACCATATATTAGTTTCTTTTGCTGTAATGTCAGTTTGTCATTAATTCCTTTTCGTGGTATTTCTATTATATTTTCCCTATCAATTGCCAGACCATTTTTATCATTTACTTCAATATCAATTACATATTGATTTGTTCCAAAAGCTCTGTGTCCTATATTCAATTTATTTTTCAATCTGACTTTTAAACTATTTATATCATAATCCACTTTATTCACTTGATAATATTTATTAAAGTATTTAAAGAAATTCAATCCGTCCTCAATTAAATGATATCTGATTTGATTATTTACAAAATACCAGCCTAAAATTTCAAAATCATTAAACAGAAAAATATTATCCTTATACTTAGTCCAATCTATTTTTAATTTAGTGTTAATATATTTATTCTCGTAATTTTTTTGATTTACTATCTTATCAAATATATTTTTATATTTAATATTTTTGTAGTCTACACTATCAAACACATATATATCATTTATAAAATCCAATGACTTTATGGTTTCAATCTTATTTTTGTAATCTGGCATCTGAGAACCTATCACCAAATCAATTTTCTCATTTTGTACCATTGCTTTTGCAACCGCAATATATAAATTATATAAGCTAAAGCAGCAATATACTTTCATTTTATTTACCTTCTATATTTTGATTTTTATTTTCTTTTTAATTGTTTTAGAATCTTTATCAAATTTAACTGGCATTAAATCAACGATTTTATCAATATTGTATGCCAAAAATATCACACAAAATAATAAATGCGGCATCTGATACATTTCTGTTATAAAATCAACAAAATACGCAACAAGTATTATGGTTAATACCTTTGTATACGGATGTTCTTTATATTGCTTTAATTTATGACTAACAATAAAAACAATAATTCCAAATAACATAAGTCCCAATAATCCCTGTTGAACCATTATATTCAGGTATGTATTATGTGCCTGTGTAGTAGTCCAGGTTGTTAAATTGTAACTAACATTTCCATTTCCTAATATAGGATGACGCGATATTGATTTGAGTGCCAAAGCCCATATTATAGTTCTTCCTGTAAAAGATGAATCTCTATTTAAATATTTATATAATATAGCCGAAAAATTCTCCTGAAAATTCATAAATATTATCAAGTAACTAATAACAAAAGAAATAATAAAAAACACAAATACATTTGGCAGATTAAGTTTAAAAGCCTTTAATGAAAAAACCATTATAATAAAAGCAATACCTAATGCCACTAAAGATGTTTTCGAACCAGCCATATAAATTCCACATATTGTAAATACAAGCAGACCAATTCCCATGACAGACAATTTGCCTCTTAGTTTATATATATACATATATGAGAATGCCAGCCATGGTAAATATGTAAAAATATGTGAATTATAATAACCCATTACCCAATTTGCCTTCCATCCTCTACTGTCTGTATATAATCCACCTGGGTGCATAACAATCGTGATAAAATTAGCAACAATTATTATTCCAATAATTATTGCCATATTCTTTATAAAACATGATATATCATTATATAAAGCAAACTCCATAATCAAAACCATACCAAACACATAAATAAAATTCGAAATATCTGCAGAAGTGTCAGTATGTCTAATTATACATATCACTATATTCAAAAAGTAAAACAAAATGGATAACCATGTAATCATGCAAAATCTTATCTTATATAAGATGCAACATATTAATAGAAAAAATATAACAAATAATCTAAAATAATATAATATGCTATTTAAAAGATTACCACCAGTTTCCATAATCCCTCTTGGAACTAAAAACGGGATTACGCATATAATGAGCATTATATTTATCAGCCTTTTATTATTTTCATTTATCATTAACTAGCTCCTTTTAAAAACAAATCATATCATTAATTACCTATTCTGGTCTGTTAATTCTTATATCATCTTTTATTCTAAGTCTTTTTCTATATTTTTTCATCAATTTTGAACAAATAAAGCTAGGAACAAACATACATGGATACACCATCACCCATGCTTTCACATATTTTCGAGTGCATAAATACATGGTTTTATAATTCATTTTATGTATTCCAGAAGCTTTTTCCTTAAGAATATCATGAATAAAAAGATGGCATGTTCGATTTTTATACATTTGATTCAATTGTTTCTTGTCAAAACCAATCTCATTTATCATAAAATCAATCATTTTTTTATAATAAACTCCATTAATTAAAGCAGAATCAAAATTAGGCGTATTAACATATATACCAGCGCCAACACATGGACCTTTTACAATCCCCAGTTTAGTATCTTCCCCTTTGGCACACAATGCATGTATATATGATTGCAACCAATATGTATCCGCATACTGTTCTGGATTTTCTATTTTTTTAAAATTATCCGTATTACATATAAACGAAGCTAAAAAACCCCAATAATAACCTGCATATTTCATAAATAATTTTTTATCTTTTGTACAGATATCATTCATTGCTTCAGGTTCATGCTTTTGACATGATTCAGAATCAATATATTTATTCCTAAAATCTCTTGTAGTAACATATATTAATCCCATATCATCACCGTTTTCAATAAATTTAAGAATTTTATCAACTGCATTCTCCATTATAATATCATCATCTGACATTAGCCAGGTATACTTTCCCTTAGCTTTTTGAAGACATTTTATGCAATTTCTATCAGTTTTTAAATTTGTTTCATTGCACCAATAACTTATATTTCCCCATTTATTCTGATATTCTTTTATAATATTAGGAGTGCTATCTGTTGAACAATTATCAGACACTAAAACCTCTATTTTTTCATTACATTGTGGCATCAAAATGTCCAACATATTCTTAATTGTTCTTTCTCCATTATATATTGGAATTGCAATTGTTAATACTGGCTGATTTTTCATTTTAACTATCTTATCTCTTTCCTTATGATTGTTTGGCTATTGTAGGCAAATTCATTTTTACAGTAATTTTAGCATATGTTGGTCTTACACAATTAATCATAAAAGCAGCTATACATACAGCCGCCTTTCTAGGCATTATATGCCATATTCCACCATATAATTTCTTTTTCAAGCCTCTTGTGTCTTTACAAAATTCCATGTGATTCCACTCTGTTTCTTTTCGATATTGTGCATATAAAACAGCATATGGACTGTCACTCTTCTCTATCCACATACGTTTCCTCACATAAAAACATGTAGTTGCATGAATTATTGCCGGCTTTTTCTTTGCCCTTATAATTTGATTTTTGGTATAATATTCGACTGGCTTTTTCATTTTTATAATTTCATCATAACCAAATATGTATATAGATGTAAGCATATTATATTGTGGTTCTAACAACTTAATATGTCCATCTAAAACTATATTCAATATATCCTGTTCTAAAAAAAACATTGTTTCATTATTCTCTATACCCTGTAATATTTTATCTACAAGTTTCTGACCTATGTTTTTTTCTCTCCATTTTTTCAAATCAATCAATAATACACCCGCATTGCAATATTTCATCGAATCTGACGCCTGTAAAACTCTTTTTTGTATTGCCGTGCCTACACAATCATATACACCTGCAACAATCTGATCTTTTTCAAAAGCTGTGTTGTACATTTCCTGTATAGAATCCAATACAAGTGTGTCACTATCCAGGCTTAATACCCTGTCAACATTTGAAGGTAATATCTCTGCCAAAGCCATTCTTGCATATGTATGTCCCAAATCATACTTTACTTCTGGATACAAATCTTTCTGTTCTGGTTTCTTTATAAAAAAAATCTTTCTTGAAAAATGTTGTACAATATTATTTAATCTTTTTTTATTTTCATCCGATATGTTATCTTCAACTACATATATATTTATATCATCGGCATCCTTATTGTTTTCACATAAAGATTGTATAGCAACTCCACACATCTCCGAAAATAAATCGCTACTATAATAAACAATATTCATTGGTAGTCTCCTTATTCCTCTTCTATGCCTTTAACAAATTGGTTCATATTCCAGCCTGAATTCATACCAATAATCTTTGCTGGCACTCCACCTACAACAGCTCCACAAGTTTCAATATTTTTAACTACAACAGCATTAGAAGCTATCATTACATCATCTGCAATTTGTATATCACCAAAAACACCTGCTCCTGCGCATATTGTTACACCATCACCAATCACTGGACACTTTCCATTATCATCTTTTCCTAATGATATTCCAATAGTTGTTCCATGAAATAAACAGCAATTTCGTCCAACAGTAGAATTTGATGAAACCACTATATTCTGCAAATGAGCAATTAACAGCCCCTTTCCAAATACATTTAGTGGTATCATGACATTATGTCTTGAACTCATTATCTTAAATAATATTTTCCAGTAAATGCCTATAATTTTAGATGCACCTTTAACATTTGAATAATATTCTGCATGTCTTAATACTGATTGAAATAAAAGTTCTTTCCGAAAGACCTTTTTCTTTACTCCTGATGGATAATTTCTTTTTATCCATACCTTTCTTTCAAGTTCAATCCACTGTTTCATTTCCTTTTTTGATTCTATCATTATACTCACTCAGTTCTTTATTAAATATAATATTATCTAACAGCTTCCTTAATAGTCTTAGCCATATAATCAATCATCTCATCTGTCATTCC
>OHUF01000788.1_pt1 | contig 12575 bp, 9 predicted proteins | sample 1579131 | NCBI WGS metagenome assembly OHUF01 (sample SAMEA3879553, study PRJEB24766) | human gut metagenome | biome: human-associated habitat; feature: feces | place: USA | collected 1985/1987 | reverse complement strand
TTGATAATCAAGTAATACTTGGTACCAGTAATATCTGCATTTTCCAGAAATATATACGAATTTTTCTTTATCAGAATGCTGGTATATTTTTACATTCTTTCAGCAATCACACCACTTCTGTATGCAGCCAGAAGTACTTCCAGATCCGAAATCTGTTCTTTTAACTCTTTTCCGACATCTGTATCTTCTACTTTCTTCCGTTCCAGCGTTCTCTTTACCACCGTGCTGTCCGAATGAATATCACTTTCCTTTTCGATCGCTGCTTCTGTAGACTCAAATGGTTCATGTGCTACCAAAAGTAATCCATACGAATTATAAACCAGCGTGTATCCTGCAATTCCGGTTTCTTTCTGATATGCTCTTGAAAATCCCCCATCAATAACCATTACTTTACCATTACACTTGATCGGACTCTCGCCATCTTTTCTCTTAACCGGCACATGACCATTTACAATGTGTGTATCCTCTTTTGGATCCAATCCAAATTCTATCATGATATTATCCACAACTGTCTCATTTTCAAGCAGGGCATAGTATGGATTTTTCTTTTCTACATGTGTTTCCTTCTCTGCAAGGAAATATCTTTCAAAGGTCGCCATCTTGTTCTTTCCAAATAACGGTGAGTCCGGATGTAGCCAGATATACCACATTGTATCTTTTCCATCTTCCCGCTCCTTTGGATCCAATGCAAAAAATCCTTTTCTCACATAACTTTCCAACACATCATACAAGGCCTTTCCACGATATTTCTTTCCGAAAATTTCTACTTCTTTCAGGTTCCCCTTCGCATCTAACGGTACACATCCATGATACAACAGATTATTGTTATATACCTTATACAAACCACCTTTCGCAAGAAGGAAACGCATATGTTCCTGTAATTTTTCACATCCCACAAAAGCATGCACCAGACGATCCATAATTTCTTCCTCTTCAGAAGTCAGTTTATATGGGTTCTTTGGATCTATTGTCGGGAAATTTGTATCCAGAAGCTTATATTCTTTTCCTTCCAGATTAATCGTACCTTTCTGATAATCAATCTTATGCAGTAACGCACGATTCTCCAGATGGAATCCTTTCTGCCTCTCTATAATCTGACCTTCTACTTTAAACTGGATAATTGAAATCGCTTTATGTATTCTCAGATTCATCTGCATCTCATCAGATTCCGGTCTGTCAGTACCTTTCAATTTAAAACAGGTGCATGGATCATCCTTGTACATCCTCATAGCAAATGTAGCCAGTGGAAGCAGGTTGATACCATAACCATCTTCTATAATATCCAGGTTTCCATATCTGGCGCAGATACGGATCACATTTGCAATGCAGCCCAACTGTCCGGCCGCTGCTCCCATCCATACAACATCATGGTTTCCCCACTGAATATCAACAGAATGATATTTCAGCAGCTTGTCCATAATAAGATGCGGTCCCGGTCCTCTGTCATAAATATCACCGACAATATGCAGATGATCCACAACCAGACGCTGGATCAGTTCTGAAATTGCTGCAATAAATTCTTCTGCCCGTCCGATCCTGATAATCGTAGATATAATTTCATTATAATAAGACTCTTTGTCACTGACTTCCGCTTTCTCGGTAATCAATTCTTCGATCACATAAGAGAAATCCTTCGGCAGTGATTTTCTCACTTTAGATCTTGTATATTTACTTGCTGCACGCTTACTTACTTCTATCAGACGATACAGATTCACTCGATACCAGTCATCCATATTCGACTCCGTCCGTTTCACCTGTTCCATCTTCGCTTTCGGATAGTAAATCAATGTTGCCAGTGCTTTTTTGTCCTTTACACTCATTGTATTACCAAAAACATCTTCAATCTTGCTTCTCACGGCACCAGACCCATTCCTCAGAACATGAGAAAAAGCTTCATCTTCTCCATGTACATCCGTCAGAAAATGTTCTGTCCCCTTCGGAAGGTTCAAAATTGCCTGCAGATTAATAATCTCCGTAGATGCAGCTGCAATTGTCGGATAAAGATCCGACAACCTGTCTAAATAACGGTTTTCCATATTTTCCATATACAATCTCCTCCAGACCCGAAATCTTCCCCTTACCGAGATCTATTTACCGGATCTTATTCCCGCCGGTTTACCGGCTATTATTCATCCAGTACTAAAACTGAATAACATCCCCCATGTCATACATGCCGGCTGGCTGTCCCGCAAGGAACTTTCCTGCCTCAACTGCACCTTTGGCAAATACGCTTCTTGAATATGCAGTATGTTTAAATTCAATCACTTCATCTGTTCCTGCAAAAATCACCTCATGTTCTCCTACGATTGTTCCTGCACGAACTGCTGAAATACCAATTTCCTTTGCGTCTCGCTTCTTTCTCACCTGACTTCTGTCATACACATACTCGTATTCATTTCCCATTGCTTCATTAATAGAGTCTGCCAATGCAAGTGCCGTTCCGCTTGGCGCATCCAGCTTCTGATTATGGTGTTTCTCAACAAGTTCAATATCATAGCCTGCCGGTGCAAGTACTTTGGCAGCATCTTTCAAAAGTTTCAGTAACAGGTTGATTCCCATTGACATATTCGCAGACTTAAGAACTGCAATCTTCTCAGAACACTCATCTACCTTCTTTAACTGTTCGTCTGAAAGCCCTGTTGTACAAAGAACAACCGGAAGACTCTTCTTCACACAGTAATCTAACAATTCATCCACTGCTCCCGCATTGGAAAAATCAATCACTACATCTACATCCACATCACACTGTGTGATCTCCTCAAATACCGGATAATCATTTGGAATTCCTGTGAACTTGTCGACGCCTGCCGCAATCACTGCATCTTCTTCATTCTTCACAATTTCTGTGATCATGCGTCCCATTTTTCCATTGCATCCGTGCATTAATATCTTAACCATCTGTATCTTCCTCCTGTATGAAACCTCAAGTATTCCATGATTTTTCAGAACTACTTTCTATCAGCATTACCTGTTTTTTCTTTCATCACACTCTTATTTTCCGAAATATCATATAAAAAAGAATATCACATTTGAGTTGTTATCTCAATATATGATATCCTTTTCACAAAGTTTTAAATAATGAAACAATCCACCCTTAGAATTCTTCCACACACTCCAGTTTACTGACGGAGACCTCATATGCGATTCTTGTCTCTGTTTGTGTCTCTGACAATTTCTTCACATACTCTCTGCTTTGGATTCTTCCGAATATTCTGACATGTTCCCCTACATCAAAGTTTGAAGCATATCTTGCATTTCTCCCCCAGCAGATACATGGAATATAATCAGATTTTCCATACGGTCTGTTCACTGCCAGCAGAATATCTGCAATTTCTCTTCCAAGAGGTGTTTTTCTGTAGACCGGACGCTTACACATATATCCTTCAAGAAGTATATGATTTGTTCTTGCTCCATCCGGTTCTTCCTCGATAAATTCTATTTCTCTCGCAAACACAGAAAGAACCAGTCTGTTTTTTGTCTCCTCATGACGATTATAGGATCTGAACTGACCAGACACCATTAAATATTCTCCACGGCAATCCTGTGTTACGTCAATGAGACGTTCTGATATCATGACCGGAATCCGGTCACAAGAGTTACTTAACCGCTTTACAAGAAGTTCTACCATATAGAAACCTTCTCCAAAGACCTCATGGCTGTATGTAAACTCTGATACCACCTCTCCTATAACTGTCACCTGGTTGTTTTCAATAATCTTATCTGACATAATTTATAATTCTCCCTTCCTCTGGCTGGTATTTTAAGTCATTACCTAATGTATGTCTTATTGTAATGAAATAGAACTATTTTTTACAGAAAAAGTATTCGACCTTTTTCGTACTTGAAATCGAATTCAAACTTTTTCTTGTAAATTTCATTTTTTGTGATAAAATAATGAAGTTATGTTACAGATAAATATTTTTTGTATAATAAGGAAGAGTGTTTAGATTATGAAAACAAAACGTGAAGATGTGAGAAATGTTGCAATTATCGCCCATGTTGACCATGGTAAGACAACTCTGGTTGACGAGCTTTTAAAACAGAGCGGTGTATTCCGTGAGAATCAGGAAGTAGAAGAACGTGTCATGGACTCTAATGACATTGAGCGTGAACGTGGAATTACAATCCTTTCTAAGAATACTGCCGTTCATTATAATGGTGTTAAGATCAATATCATTGACACACCTGGACATGCTGACTTCGGTGGAGAAGTAGAACGTGTTCTTAAGATGGTAAATGGTGTTGTACTTGTTGTTGATGCATTTGAAGGTGCTATGCCTCAGACAAAATTCGTTCTGAGAAAAGCACTTGAACTGGAACTTCCTGTTATCGTATGCATCAATAAGATTGACCGTCCGGAAGCAAGACCGGATGCCGTAATTGATGAGGTTCTTGAACTCTTTATCGATCTTGGTGCTTCAGATGAGCAGCTTGAGTGTCCTTTTGTATATGCTTCTGCAAAAGCTGGTGTTGCTGTCCTTGATCTCTCTGACGAGAAACAGGATATGAAACCACTGTTCGAGACAATCCTTGACTACATTCCTGCCCCAGAAGGTGATCCGGAAGCTCCGACCCAGATGCTGATCAGCACGATCGACTACAATGAATATGTTGGTCGTATCGGAGTTGGTAAAGTAGAAAACGGTACAATTTCCGTGAACCAGGATATGGTTGTTGTAAACCATCATGATCCTGACAAACAGCAGCGTGTAAAAATTGGTAAACTCTATGAATTCGACGGACTGAACCGTGTAGAAGTAAAAGAAGCTACAATCGGATCTATTGTTGCTGTATCAGGTATCACAGATATTTCCATCGGAGATACTCTCTGCTCTCCTGAGAATCCGGAAGCCGTTCCGTTCCAGAAGATTTCTGAGCCAACAATCTCCATGCAGTTTATCGTAAACGACAGCCCGTTTGCAGGACAGGAAGGTAAATTCGTTACATCCCGTCATCTGCGTGACCGTCTTTTCCGTGAGCTGAACACAGATGTCAGCCTTCGAGTAGAAGAGACAGAAAATGCAGACAGCTTCAAAGTATCCGGTCGTGGTGAGCTTCACCTTTCTGTTCTTATTGAGAACATGCGTCGTGAAGGATACGAGTTTGCAGTAAGTAAAGCTGAAGTTCTGTATCACACAGATGAAAATGGCAAAAAACTTGAGCCTATGGAACTTGCTTATATTGATGTTCCTGATGAGTTCACTGGAATTGTTATTGAAAAACTCGGTCAGAGAAAAGGTGAACTCCGCAACATGACTCCGTCAAACGGTGGATATACTCGTCTCGAATTCCTTATCCCGGCACGTGGACTTATCGGATACCGTGGTGAGTTCATGACAGATACAAAAGGAAATGGTATCATCAACACAAGCTTTGAAGGATATGCACCATACAAAGGAGATATCCAGTATCGTAAGCAGGGATCTCTGATCGCATTTGAGACTGGTGAATCCGTAACTTATGGTCTGTACAGTGCCCAGGAGCGTGGTACTCTCTTCATCGGAGCCGGTGAGAAAGTATATTCCGGTATGGTTATCGGACAGAATGGTAAAGCTGAAGATATCGAACTGAACGTATGTAAGACAAAACATCTTACTAACACACGTTCTTCCAGCGCAGATGAAGCACTTCGTCTGACACCTCCGACAGTCCTCAGTCTGGAGCAGGCAATTGACTTTATTGATACCGATGAACTTCTTGAAGTAACACCGGAAAATCTGCGTATCCGCAAGAAGATTCTGGATTCCAGAATGAGAAAACGCAGCACGATCAATAAATAATATTCGTGTTTGAAACTTATGCTCGCTGTTCAAAATAGCATTCATTAATTATCTGATAATTTTAAAATCGTCCTAAAGTTTTGAAAATTTTCATAATTTTAGGACGATTTATTGTATACAGAAAATCTTTTTCATGTTATAATATAACCATGATACAGAAGTAATCTAATCATTCTTCTGTATAATTTGAACAAAGGAGTTGAGCAGCATGAAATTTATTATCAGCGGAAAAAACATCGAGGTAACACCGGGATTAAAGGATGCTATCGAACAGAAATTAGGAAAACTTGAAAGGTACTTCACTCCTGAAACAGAAATCAATGTAACGCTCAGTGTAGAAAAAGGACGTCAGAAAATTGAGGTAACAATCCCAGTGAAGGGAAATATTATCCGTTCTGAGCAGACAAGCAATGATATGTATGTTTCCATTGATCTTGTAGAAGAGATCATCGAACGCCAGCTTCGCAAATATAAGAACAAACTGGTTGCTCGTAATCAGGGACATCCTACATCATATGCTCCATCAGGTAACAGCTTCAGAAAAGAATTCTTTGATTCAGAAGAAGAGACAACAGAAGACGATGAAGTCCGTATCGTTCGTACAAAGAAGTTTGGTATTAAACCAATGTTTCCAGAAGATGCCTGTGTTCAGATGGAACTTCTTGGACATAACTTCTTCGTATTCTCCAACGCCGAGACTGATGAAGTCAATGTAGTATACAAAAGAAAAGATGGTTCATTTGGTCTGATCGAACCAGAATTCTCATAGAACATATCTATTCAGTATAAGTAGATTTATTGAATGTTATATGACACACACTTAAAGGAAAGGAACCCCTGCCAGATATTCCGGCAGGGGTTCCTTTCTATCTCACAAAACAACATCTTCTATGAGAATCATTCTTCATCAAAAATCTTAATTCCATCTTCTGTCCTTGCAAACCAACAGGTTGTCTCTTCATCCAGAACCACCTGACCGTTTGTCCCTTCCATCAGTTCAGCCCGCAGGCTGCCCATCTCATCTGTCGGAACAAACACTGTCATTTCAACCTTATCTGTGTAAACGGGTTCTAATTGATCCAGATTTCGATTTGCAATCAGATATTGGATTTTCCCCAAATCCGTATAATTCGTCTCAATTCCGAGTTTCACCCCATGAATCCTTGCAATGCTCTCACTGTTCTTCAATCCTTCGATCGTTGCTGCTGTATAAGCCCTGACCAGTCCCCCCGTTCCAAGAAGCGTACCTCCAAAATATCTTGTAACAATTACAAGTACATTCGTCAATTCTCTCCCACGGATCACCTCCAGAATCGGCTTTCCTGCTGTCCCTGCCGGTTCTCCATCATCACTCATTCTTTCTGCCGCCGGATTCCTTCCTATAATGTAAGCCCAGCAATGATGTCTCGCATCCCAGTACTGCTTTCTTGTCTGCTCTAAAATCTCCATGGCTTCTTCTTCTGATGTGACCGGATGCACTTCTGCAATAAATCTGGATTTCTTTTCAACAATTTCTCCGTCTCCGCCCTTATATATTGTATGGTAGATTTCCATTTTTCAGTCTCCCATTCCTTTTTTATTTTTGCTATATTTGAAAATATTTCTTTATCTAATATACCATGCTTTTCTATATAAAACTGTATTTTTTCTTAAGATTTTCAGGAAAATTTGAACTTTTCAAATTTACCTTTATTTACATCGGTAAATTTGATATAATCATAGAAGTCAATAAAGGAGGATATTATACGTGAATTACGGAAAATCGAATCTTTCTAGAAGAAAAAAGCAAATTTCTTCTAAAAAGAAAAGGAAAAAGAAGCGAGTCGGCGTACGTTTTTTCAAAGCCCTCATTATTTGTTTTCTGCTTTTGATCGTCATTGGGGCAGCCGGAATTGGCATATATGTAAAAAAAGTGATTGACAATACACCGGAAGTCACAGCAAAGGACATTATGCCACAGGGCTATACAACGAATATTGTCGATTCCAATGGAACTTTGCTTGAGCAACTCAAAGACTCTGATTCTAACCGTGTTTACAAGAAATATGACGAGATTTCACCATACATGGGAAAAGCTTTTGTTGCGATCGAGGACGAACGTTTCTACAAGCATAATGGTATTGATATCCAGGGAATTATCCGTGCCGGTGTCAATGGTGTTGCACATGGCTTCCATTTCACAGAAGGAGCCAGCACATTAACCCAGCAGCTGATCAAAAACAATGTATTCCCTAATTTCATCAATGAGAGTAGGTATCAGCGAATTGAACGTAAAATCCAGGAACAGTACCTTGCACTAAAGATTGAAAAAGAGATGAGTAAGGAAGAGATTCTTGAAGCATACATGAATACAATCAATTTAGGTCAGGGATGCCTCGGAGTTCAGACAGCTGCACAGCGTTACTTTAATAAAGATGCAAAAGACCTGACTCTTTCTGAATGTGCAGTTATCGCAGCGATCACTCAGAGTCCGTCGAATCTGAATCCTGTCAGCAGCCCGGAGAATAATGCAAAAAGACGGGAAAAAGTTCTGAAAAACATGAAGGAACAAGGCTTTATCACAAAGGATGAATACGATGAGGCTATGGCTGATAATGTATATGACCGCATTTCCGAAACAGCGTCAAATACAACTGCATCCAAACCTTACACTTATTTCATCGATTCTGTCATAAATCAGGTTGTAGATGATCTTGTAACTGAGAAGAGTTATACTGAAACACAGGCATATAATCTGCTCTATAGCGGCGGCCTTACGATCAACGTTACACAGGATGCTGATATTCAGGCCATCTGTGATGATGAAGTTGCTAATGTAGGGGATTATCTCAATGGTGATACAGAATATGGGCTTGATTACGCACTTACTATCCACAGGGCAGATGGTTCTTCTGAGAACTACAGCAAAGAACAACTTGCTTCTTATATTCAGACTGCATGGGGATATGACACTCCTCTTCTCTACGGTTCTGAAGAAGCTGCACAGGAAGCAATTAATGCATTTAAATCAACGCTCAATATCAATGAGGCTGACGGAGACACTGTTGATGAGAGAATTGAGCTCTCACCTCAGCCGCAGACTTCTGTTGTTGTGATGGATCAGTATACCGGACAGGTGAAAGCCATCGTCGGCGGACGCGGCGAGAAGAATTCCAGTCTTTCTCTAAACCGTGCCACAGATTCTGCAAGACAGCCTGGATCCTGTTTCAAGATTCTTGCTGCTTATGCACCGGCACTTAACGAAGGAAAGATCACTCTTGCAACAACAATTGATGATGAAGAATATGAATATAAAAACGGACAGTCCGTAAACAACTGGGATAAAAAATACATCGGTCCGACACGTGTCCGTTATGGAATCGAACATTCTATGAACGTCCTTGCCGTTAAGACATTAACTGACTATGTTGGTGAAACGGAAAGTTATGATTATCTTCTTGATTTTGGATTTACAACACTGACTGAAGATGATAAATATTCACAGGCGAAAGCTCTTGGTGGTATCACAAACGGTGTATATAATATCGAGATGACAGCTGCCTATGCAGCAATTGCCAATGGTGGAACTTACATGAAACCGATTCTTTACACACAGGTTTTGGATCATGAAGGAAATGTTCTTCTCGATAACACAACCCCTGAGAAACATGAAGTCTTAAAAGACTCCACTGCTTATCTTCTGACAAGTGCAATGGAAGACGTTGTCAACGGTGCCGGTGGAACCGGTGGTTCTGCAAGACTGAGCAACATGCCTGTTGCCGCTAAAACAGGTACCAGCCAGGAAAGCCGTGACTTGTGGATTTCAGCATTTACACCTTATTATACAGCGTCTGTATGGGGTGGATATGATGAGCATAAGACAATGGATCGATTAAGCCAGAACTGGCATCAGAAACTCTGGAGAAATATCATGGAACGTATCCAGGATACAAAAGGACTTGAGTACAAGGACTTTGAAATTCCATCCTCTGTCGAAGAAAAGACTGTTTGTACTAAAACAGGACTCCTTGCCACAAGCGGTTGTCCTGCTATTACAGAGTATTTCTCAAAAGACAATGCCCCGACAAAGAGCTGCAGTGGTCATTATGTTGCCCCATCAAAAGATTCCAAGAAAGATGATTCTGAGAGTTCTGATGAGAACACACCTGCTACAGGTACCGATTCTTCCGGAACAACCTCATCACCGGATTCTTCCTCTGGTGGAACAACAACCGAACCTGCTGCCGGCGGAGACTCTGCTGGAACAACCGGAACAACTACAGGTGATACTTCCGGCAGCACTACTGGTGGCGACACTGGAAGCGGAAGTACCGCTGGAAGTACCGCTCAATAAGTAAATTATGCGCCGCAAGGCACACCTGAAAAGGAGAGGCTATACAAAACGCCTCTCCTTTTCGCATACTTATATAACTGATTGCTCTTGTCATCCTGTCCGTATCTCTCTGATACAGTTTTCTGCTATCTTGTTTTACGGTTAATATATCTTGCTTTATATTTAGAATATACAATCGTCTGATCTTTATATAAACTATAATATCCGGAAACCGCATAACTGATTGATATCGCGATCAGATAATATGCTGCTCCTGAAAATCCAAACAGTTCGAATGAAATCAGCATTGCCGTAATCGGACAGTTCGTCACTCCGCAGAAAAGTGCAACCATGCTGGCTGCCGCTGCTAATTCCGGTGAAAATCCAAGTATTCCACCGGCAACACATCCAAATGTTGCACCAATACTGAATGCCGGTACAATCTCACCACCACGATATCCTGCCCGCATCGTAAGTGCTGTAAGTAACATTTTCCATAAAAAATCAAGTGGTCTTGCTTCACCCTTTTCAATAGCTCTTGCGATCAATCCACTACCTGCTCCCATATAATCTTTTGTATTCAGACCTATTGTGATCAGAATGATCACTCCTGCTGCAACAACAATTCTAATATACGGATTTTTCAAATACTTTGTATACAACTGCCCCACTGTTTTTAGCAAGATACAGAATAGAATACTTAAAATCCCACACCCCACTGCGATCAGTGCCATCTTAAGTCCTGTCTCCACAGTAAGTCCCGGGATAGAATGTACCGGAAATGTCTCCGGATCAATCCCCATTCCTGTTGCAAACTCTGCTGCAATAATAGATGCGATCACGCACGGAAGAAGTGCTGCATAATACATTACCCCCACGCTCACAACTTCCATTGCAAAAACTGCTGCTGCCATCGGTGTTCCAAACAATGCTGCAAAAGCGGCACTCATACCGCACATTACCATAACGTGACGGTCTTCTTCATCCAGTTCCATCAGAACATCCGCTGCCTTTTCACCATCCATCAGCAGATAGAGGTAGATAGCCTCTTGCAAATCAAGCTCCTGGTACAGTTCGGCTATGTCCGCCGGATACAGTTCGTCCAGTATCTCCTTAATCTTAGCATCATCCTTCTCCGTGATGATGTCTTTTAGATGGTCTATATATTCTTTCGTCAGTTCAATCATGCTTTGGAGAATTTAGGATTTATGATTTATGATTTGTGAAACAATACAAGCTCCATAAGTCATAAATCATAAATCTGAAATCATAAATCTTTTAAGTTTCGCTCCGTTATCAGCGTCAGTTCCACGAACTGCTCTACGGAAAGCTGTTCCGGTCGTTTGTTAAAGATCGGGAGCGAATAATCGGGACAATCCTTACCCAGCAGAGGTTTCATGGAGTTGCGCAATGTTTTGCGACGTTGGTTGAACGAGGTTTTGACAACCGTCTTGAAAAGCTTCTCGTCACATCCCAACGATTTTCGGTCATTGCGCACCATCCGTATCACCGCACTCTTGACCTTTGGAGGCGGATCGAATACATTCTCGCTGACTGTAAACAGATATTCCACTTCGTACCAGGCCTGTAGCAGGACGCTCAGGATGCCGTATGTCTTACTACCCGGACCGGCAGCAAGACGTTCGGCCACCTCTTTCTGTATCATACCCGAACAGCAGGGAATATGTTCCTTGTAGTCGAGCACTTTGAAAAATATCTGACTGGATATATTATAAGGATAATTGCCAATCACACAAAACTGGTCCGGAAACAACTTGCCGAGATCCAGACGCAGAAAGTCTTCGGCCAAAATCTTGCCTTCCAAGACGGGAAAGTTCTGTTCCAGGTAATCGACCGATTCCATATCCAGCTCCACTACTGTCAGATCGTGTCCTTTTTCCAGTAAGAATTGGGTGAGGACGCCCATCCCTGGGCCAATTTCCAGTACAGGTAACTGCTTGTAATCGGACAATGTATCTGCAATACGCTCAGCTATTTGCAGATCTTTCAGGAAATGTTGTCCTAATGCTTTTTTGGGCTTAACTAATCTCATCCACTTCTTTGGTGTAATGTGTTCGTATTTAAATATAATGCTTATCTTTGCAGGCGTACAAAAATACAACAAATAATTTAAAGTCATCTACGTATAATGGATTTTAAAGCAATTCTACGCACGTTTCTCAAGATAATTCTCCCGCTTGCATTCGGTTGTTTACTCCTTTGGTATCTATACAGTAAGATGGATATTGGCGAGATCTGGAATGTGATTCGTAAGGGGGTCCGCTATGAGATTATTCTTTTTTCCCTTTTGTTTGGCTTGGGAGCCAATATTGTCCGGGGATTGCGTTGGGGACTGCTGATTCGTTCGTTAGGTGATAAGGTGAAGACCTGCAATGTGATTTATGCTGTGTTGGGGAATTATGCTGTGAACCTTGTGCTACCACGTGTCGGTGAAGTCTGGCGTTGCGGGATGATAACCAAAT
>OHUF01000787.1_pt1 | contig 12588 bp, 12 predicted proteins | sample 1579131 | NCBI WGS metagenome assembly OHUF01 (sample SAMEA3879553, study PRJEB24766) | human gut metagenome | biome: human-associated habitat; feature: feces | place: USA | collected 1985/1987 | reverse complement strand
GACATTGCCCTGTAATTATCTGTGATAAAATTGACCGAATATGCCACAACGCATATGAGAGCAAGCATCTCTGTAAGACACACTATCCGTGTCATCTTATCCCGCTCAAGACATGTTCTTATAAACACCACGACAAGTACCACAGCCGCAACTCCATAAAGAGACAGATACATAATATTCATATTCCCATATCTCCCATACCCATAATCTGTATACATAATATTAACATTATTAAACAGCTTACTCAACTATCAGTTATAAAAAATACCATGCATTGAAAAAGCCCCGCACGACACTTTTGTATCACGTAGGGCTTTCCATACCTTAAAATGTATCACATACATTTGCAGCTTATAGCTTTATTCTTATTCATTATATTTCTTACTTAACTGCTGTTACTTTGTAATCTTTATCCTCTACAGCCTTCTTTAATACATCGTTATCAACTTCCTTACAAAGTGTAACAACTGCTGTTCCGTTCTCATGGCTTACAACTGCCTCTGTTACACCATCAACAGCCTCAAGTGCCTTCTTAACTGCAGCTTCACAGTGTCCACACATCATACCCTCAATATTCATAGTCTTTGTCATAGTTTTGTCTCCTTTTGTCGTTTTATTTTTATTTTTGCTAGACTTTTTCTTATAAATGTGGTCTTTTCCTGTATCATATATCTTTATAAGATTAAGTCTTAATGCATTAGTTACTACACAGAAGCTTGATAAGCTCATAGCTGCTGCACCAAACATTGGATTAAGTGTCCATCCAAATACTGGTATCCACACACCTGCTGCAAGCGGGATTCCTATACAATTATAGAAGAATGCCCAGAACAGATTCTCGTGTATGTTAGTAAGCGTTCTCTTTGAAAGTCTTATAGCAGCAGGAACATCTGATAACCTGTTCTTCATAAGAACTATATCTGCCGCATCTATAGCAACATCTGTACCGGCTCCAATTGCAATACCTATATCAGCTCTTGTAAGTGCAGGTGCATCATTAATTCCATCACCTACCATTATAACACTTCCCTGCTCCTTAAGTCTTGCTATTTCTTTTTCTTTTCCTTCAGGAAGTACTCCTGCTATAACTTCATCGACTCCGGCAAGCTTTCCTATTGCCTTCGCACTTCTTTCATTATCTCCGGTAATCATCACAACCCTGATTCCCATATTCTGAAGTTCCCTGATAGCCTGTGGGCTGTCTTTCTTGATAGTATCCGCAACAGCTATTATTCCAAGAAGCTTGTTATTTCTTGCAAAGAAAAGTGGTGTTTTTCCTTCTGATGATAAGTCATCAGCCTTGTTCCTTAAATCATCAGAGATATTACAATACTCTGAAATGAACTTAAGATTACCACCTGCCACTACATTTGTATCAAGCATTCCCTTAAGTCCGTTACCAGCAACTGCCTTAAAGTCAGTCACTTCTTCTGCAAATGAATTCTTATCGCCACTCTCTTCAACATAATTAACAACTGCCTTTGCAAGTGGATGTTCACTTTTTCTTTCAAGACCATATGCTATAGCAATAAGTTCATTTTGTGGGATTCTATCACCTGTTATAATATCTGTAACCTTTGGCTCACCCTCTGTAATAGTACCAGTCTTATCAAGTGCAACTGTCTGCATCTTGCCTGTCTGTTCCAGAGAAACAGCTGTCTTGAACATAATTCCGTTCTTTGCTCCGACTCCGTTACCAACCATAATTGCAACCGGAGTTGCAAGCCCTAACGCACAAGGACAGCTTATTACAAGCACTGAGATTCCTCTCGCAAGTGCAAATCCTAAGTCCTTGCCACATAACAGCCATACTACTATTGTTATAACTGCTATTATTATTACCGCAGGCACAAATACACCTGAAACTTTATCAGCAATCTTTGCAATAGGTGCTTTAGTTGCAGCCGCATCACTTACCATCTGTATTATTTTGGAAAGTGTTGTATCTTCTCCAACTCTTGTCGCCCTGCACTTTATATATCCTGATGTATTAAGTGTTGCTGCACTTACCTGATCTCCCTCCTGTTTATCAACAGGAATGCTCTCTCCTGTAAGTGCTGATTCATTAACTGCGGTGTTACCTTCAATGATGACACCATCTACAGGTATATTCTCACCCGGTCTTACAACAAATACATCTCCTGTCATAACCTGTTCAACAGGGACGCATGTTTCCTGCCCATCTGCATAAAGTACCGCAGTCTTCGCAGCAAGCTTCATAAGGCTCTTTAATGCATCGGTCGTCTTTCCCTTAGAGCGGGCTTCAAGCATTTTCCCTACTGTTATAAGTGTAAGAATCATAGCCGCTGACTCAAAATAGAATTCATCCATATAGTGCATCACGCCTGCCATATCACCTCTCACCTGACAGTCTGTCATGGCAAAAAGCGCATATGTACTCCACACAAATGCTGATCCTGAGCCAAGCGCAACAAGTGTGTCCATATTAGGTGAACGATGTAACAATCCCTTAAAGCCACTTATAAAGAAATGCTGATTAATAACCATTATTATTATTGTAAGCAGCATTTGTATAAGGCCCATGGCCACATGATTTCCTTCAAGCACTGATGGAAGAGGCCAGCCCCACATCATATGTCCCATACTGAAATACATAAGCACAACAAGAAATATAACTGAAGCTGCTAATCTCTTCTTTAAAACAGGGGTTGTCTTATCTGCCAGCGCATCTTCCTGCTCCTGCATTGAAGGACTGCTGCTCTTTGCCCCCTTAACTGATGCACCATATCCCGCAGCTTCCACAGCTTTAATGATTACATCTGGGGTTGCAGTTCCCTCAACACCCATTGAATTAGTAAGAAGACTTACCGAACAGCTTTCCACTCCAGGCACATTGCTGACAGCTTTCTCAACTCTTGCCTGACAAGCCGCACAGCTCATTCCTGTAACATTGTACTGTTCCATATCGCACTACTCCTCCTTGCGGTTAGTTGTTATTCCTGTCACTTTAAAATCAAGTCTCTCAATTGCAATTCTTATATCAGCGTCATCGATTTCTCTGTCAACTTCAATTGTTGCCTGCTTCTTCTTAAGATTAACCTGGCATGAAGCACCATCAATTTTGTTAACAGATCTCTCAATACTGTTCTTGCAGTTCTCACAATGCATGCCTTCAATATCTACAGTCTTAACAGCAATTACAGGATTATCAAGTGTCTTCTTCTCTTCCGCAACAGTATCTCCACCACCGCCACAGCAGCCGCCTTCACCTTTCATATGCTTAACACTGCTTATAACTGCAATTACTACTATTATTGCTAATATGCCGATTATTATAGCTGTTCCCATATTATGCATCTCCTTTTATACTTCATTACCTTGTGCAAATTCTAGCGTATGAATTTGCCGATTGTCTTAACAAGCTCTTCTACCGTATCTTCCTTGCCTTCTTTAATATCTTGGACTACACAGGTCTTGATATGGTTGGCAAGCAATACCTTGTTAAAACTGTTAAGAGCTGCATTCACAGCTGCCACCTGCACCAGTATGTCCGTACAGTATGCATCCTTTTCTATCATTCCCTTAATCCCTCTTATCTGACCTTCAATTCTGCTAAGCCTGTTACAGAGGTCTTTATATTCCTTGGCATCGCGTTCTTTTGTCTTATGACAGCAACATTCTTTTTCCATTATTCCTCCTTAGTCTGGTTGTTATATTCTGTGTCTGATAAACGCTTTATTATATTTATCTGTTGTGATTGCAACATACCCTAGTGGGGTATGTTCTATTCACAAGATGTATAATATACCCCATATGGGTATATGTCAACTATAATTATTGAGATTATTTATCGAAAAATTTTTATTTAACCTGAAAATTTTAAGATAAACATACTAACTCATGATATATACTTCGTTAGTATGTTTTTTAAGAAAATTTTTTATAAAAATATTGTCAGAAACCCACTAATTCATTACATCTCGCTTCTTTAGTAGGTAAATTGAGTTGTATTTTTCACTAACTCTGTTATCACGACTTCAATATACAAGAAAACAACCTACTAAACTCCACATTAACTGCAGTTTGGTAGGTTGTTGCATTATTTGTTATGTAAATTTCAGCATTAATCAGCCTACTATTAATATATATTTTCTAAGTTTAGTAGGTTTATGCAAACTATCCCGGTGAAATAGTTCTAACCTGCCCGGGGCTTACACATCAACACTAGAACAAGCTTATCTCGTCCCCATTGCTGACATTAACAAATCCTTTATATCCACGTTCCTCAAGCTTTCCGAGGAACTTTCCCATCTTCTTAGGCTTTACATATAATGAGCATACTTTACCTTCTGCTCTGTATTTTTCTGCTATTGCATAGGCTTCCTTAACCTGTCCCTCATCGTACATAACAGCAATCTTGTCTGCTGATGCCTTAGTCTCAACACCATTCTGCATAAGGATTGAGAAGATTCTCTCGAATCCGATTGAGAATCCAACAGCACTTACCTGCTGTCCTAAGAACTTGCCAATAAGGTTGTCATATCTTCCACCACCTGCGATAGCACCCTTGAAATCAATACTTTCAACTTCAAATACAGTTCCTGTATAGTAGCCCTGACCTCTTACTAAAGAAAGGTCAAATACAACATCAAACTGACCGTCTGAAAGCTCATTTACAGTGTTAATAATTCCTCTTACGCTTTCTGCTGGAGCTTTATCATCCAGTATAGCCTCAACACTTTCAAGGCTTATCTCCTGTGCACTTGAAACACTTCCAAAGAATCCGATAAACTTCTCAATTGCAGCAGCATCAAATCCCTTGTCTGTAAGCTCAGCCTTAACACCGTCAAGTCCGACCTTATCCATCTTGTCAAATGTAATACACACACTATCAAGCTGATCCTCGGTAAATCCACAATTCTGAAGGAATGAACGGAGAAGTCTTCTGTCGTTAATCTTAACCTTGAAATTCTTCATGCCAATAGCCTTAAGAGCCTTGGTTGTTGTAAGAATAAGTTCAACCTCTGAATCTGTAGAATCAGAACCGATAATATCAATATCACACTGAACAAACTCACGAAGTCTGCCCTTCTGTGGTCTTTCAGCTCTGTACACTCTGTCCATCTGGATACATTTCATAGGAAGAGTGAGTTTGTCCTTGTTGTTAGCAAAGTAACGGCTGAGCGGAAGTGTAAGGTCATATCTTAATCCCATATCAGCAATTTCATTCTCACAGGCTGTTCCTGTCTTAGGATTTTCCTGAAGTGAACTTACAGCCTTCTCAAGCTTATCGCCTCTCTTCATAATCTTGAATATAAGATTTAAGTTCTCACCACCATCACTCTTATCAAGATTCTCAATATCCTCAATAATAGGTGTTGTAATGTGTTCAAATCCATTAGCAACATATACCTTTAATATCTCATTCTGAAGGTAATCCCTGATTTCAACCTCATTAGGAAGATAATCATTAGTACCCTTAACTGGTGTTATTTTCATAGTTGTCTCCTTATTTACACACTAAGGCAGATAACCGGTATTCTCCAGCCATCTGCCCCCATTTTCTTTAATACTAACTATTTTCCGCCAGTATCGAAAATGCTTCGCATTTTGCCTGACTCTTAACAGCTACTAATTAAGCTTCATCAATTGCCTTACCAATATCATGTCTCATATATTTGTTATCGAAATCTACCCATTCAGTAGCTTCATAAGCCTTGGCTCTTGCTTCCTTAAGGTCCTTGCCAAGTGCTGTAACACCGAGAACTCGTCCTCCGTTAGTTACAACCTTGCCTTCTTCGTTGAATTTAGAACCTGCATGGAATAAGAAATAATCATCCTTACCCTTGAAGTTTTCCATTCCCTTAATCTCGAAGCCCTTCTCATATGCGAGTGGATATCCGTCAGAAGCAAGAATTACACATACACATGCGTTATCTTCAAACTGAAGGTCAACCTTATCAAGAGTTCCATCGATACAAGCCTCAAATACATCAACAATATCATTCTTCATTCTAGGAAGAACAACCTGTGCCTCAGGATCACCAAATCTTGCATTGTACTCAAGAACCTTTGGTCCCTTTGGAGTAAGCATAAGTCCAAAGAAGATAACTCCCTTAAATGGTCTGCCCTCACTCTTCATTGCATCAACAGTTGCCTGATAAATGTATTTCTTACAGAACTCATCAACTTCCTTAGTGTAGAAAGGTGATGGTGAAAAATTACCCATTCCGCCTGTATTAAGACCCTGGTCACCATCCTTAGCTCTCTTATGATCCTGAGCTGATGACATAATCTTAATTGTATTACCATCAACAAATGAAAGTACTGAAACCTCACGGCCTGTCATGAATTCCTCAATGACAATTGTATCACCTGCTGTTCCGAATTTCTTGTCAAGCATAAGCTCATCAACACCTGCAAGTGCATCCTCTTTGTTCTCACAGATGAGAACACCCTTGCCAAGTGCAAGTCCGTCAGCCTTAAGAACGATAGGATACTCAGCAGTCTCAAGATACTTCTTAGCCTCTTTGGCTGATGTAAATGTTTCATAAGCTGCTGTTGGAATACTGTATTTCTTCATAAGGTCCTTAGAAAATGCCTTAGATCCTTCAAGAATAGCTGCATTCTTTCTTGGTCCGAATACTCTTAAGCCCTCTGCCTCGAATACATCAACGACACCGCCGACAAGTGGGTCGTCCATACCGATAACAGTAAGGTCAATGCTGTTTTCCTTAGCAAATGCTACAAGCTTCTCAAACTCCATTGCCTTAATATCAACACACTCTGCAAGCTCTGCAATTCCCGCATTACCCGGTGCACAGTATATCTTGTCAACCTTAGGACTCTTGCTTAACTTCCAGCATATTGCATGCTCTCTTCCGCCGCTGCCTACAACTAATACTTTCATCTTAATTCCTCCGCATATTGTTATCTATATACTTAGTCAGTAATCATTAATTAACATGTTCATTGGCAATCTTGTTAATTGCCTTAGGAAGAAGCTTCCATTCAGCCTGCTCCATAATTCTTCTCTGAAGAGTTTCAGGAGTATCACCATCAAGTACATCAACTGCCTTCTGGAAAATAATCTCTCCTGTATCCATTCCTTCATCTACATAATGCACAGTTGCACCTGATACCTTAACACCCTTTGCCAGAGCTGCTTCATGAACCTTGAGTCCATAGAAACCAACTCCGCAGAATGAAGGTATAAGTGATGGATGAATATTAATAATTCTGTGGCTGTACTGATGAACCATTTTCTCTGGGATTCTTACAAGGAATCCTGCGAGTACTATAAGGTCAACATTAAGCTCATTCACTTTATCAAGCAGCGCATCGTTAAATGCATCTCTGCTTTCATAATCCTTAGGTGATATGCAATATGCTGGAATATTGTTATCCTTAGCTCTTGTGAGTGCATATGCTCCGGCATTATTGCTTATAACTGCTACAAGCTCTGTGTTAGTGATTGTTCCATCCTTAACAGCATCGATAATAGCCTGAAGATTAGTTCCGCCTCCGGAAACCATAACTGCAACTCTTAGCATAAAGTAACTCCCTTCTCGCCAGCTTCAATGCTTCCGATAACATATGGAGTCTCACCTGCAGCCTTAACTGCCGCCATCACTGTATCAACATCAGCAGGATCAACAGCAAGTACAAGACCGATACCCATGTTAAATGTATTATACATCATATGCTCTTCGATATTGCCATCTTCTGCAAGCATCTTAAAGATTGGTGGTACTTCGTAGCTGTCCTTCTTAATTACTGCCTTAACACCGTCTGGAAGCATTCTAGGTACATTTTCATAGAAACCACCACCTGTGATATGGCTGCAGCCCTTAACCTTAACGCCTGCCTTCTTGATTTCCTTCATTGTCTTAACATATATCTTAGTCGGAGCAAGTAATGCCTCTCCTAATGTCTTTCCAAGTGAATCGTAATATGTATTAAGAGATTCCTCTGTCATTGTAAATACGCTTCTTACAAGTGAGAATCCGTTGCTGTGTACACCGCTTGAAGCGATACCGATAAGAGTATCACCCGGCTTGATGTTCTCGCCTGTAATAAGATCCTTCTTATCAACAACACCTACAGCAAATCCTGCAAGATCATATTCATCCTGTGGCATAAGTCCCGGATGCTCTGCTGTCTCACCACCGATAAGTGCACATTCAGACTGTCTGCAACCTTCTGCAACACCACCAACGATAGTAGCAATCTTTTCTGGATAATTCTTGCCGCATGCGATGTAATCAAGGAAGAAGAGTGGCTCTCCACCAGCACATACAACATCGTTAACACACATAGCAACTGCATCAATACCGATAGTATCATGCTTGTCCATAATGAAAGCTAACTTAACCTTAGTTCCACATCCGTCAGTTCCTGAAAGTAATACAGGCTCTTCCATCTCCTTAATCTTAGCGAGTGAAAATGCACCTGAGAATCCGCCGATTCCGCCTAACACTTCTTCTCTCATAGTAGACTTAACAGCCTCTTTCATTAACTCAACTGACTTGTAACCTGCTTCAATATCAACTCCAGATTTCTTGTAATCCATGATTCTTTCTCCTTCAATATTATGATAAATGTAAGTTAATGTAACTATTCAGTTACTAATTAATAATTCTTATAACCGACTTCCTGAAGTCTGGCATCCTTCTTCTGAACACTTTCCTTAAGATTCTTAGTATAATCCTTAAGCCTTTCAAGAAGTGCTGCATCAGATGTTGCAAGAATCTTGGCTGCAAGAATGCCTGCATTGGCACCACCGTTAATAGCAACAGTTGCAACAGGAATACCTGTAGGCATCTGTACTATTGAATATAATGAATCTCTACCGCCTAGTGATGTTGTGTGCATTGGAATACCAATAACAGGCATTGGGAAAATAGCTGCGCACATACCCGGAAGATGTGCTGCCATACCTGCACCTGCAATAATAACCTTAAATCCCTTCTCCTCTGCACTCTTAGCATATTCAAAGAATACGTCAGGCTCTCTGTGTGCTGAGATAATTGTCATCTCATACGAAATTCCTAACTGTTCAAGAATGTCTGCTGCCTTTGCCATAACAGGCATATCAGAGTCACTTCCCATAACAATTCCTACTAAAGCCATATTAACCTCCTATGTCCGATAGATATAATATTAAAATTAGTGAAAACACTAATTATCATTGTACTTTGTTTTAAACTACGCGTCAAGAAAAAGCCCATATTACATCTTTACTGTTCCTGTAAAAATGCATCATTAAGCGCAAGTGTGCCATCAAGCACGAATCTGCCGTTCTTAATTAAGTCTGTTCTTGTTCCATCCTCTGCCACAACAGTAATATTGCCAATCTCATCATACGGAATGGTAATATCGGTGTGACAGTTATAATAAGCCTTGTCCGGCTCCGTCTTACGAAGAAGTGAAACCTCATTATCCCTTGAGATAATCTCCTTGCCGTCCGGATTAGTTACATACACATCTTCTGCCCTTGAATAGCATGTGTCACCGACTGCAAAATGTGGTCCCATCTTCTCAACAATAAGAATCGGAAGCTTATACACAATATCATGCTTATTGGCAAACACATATGCTGTAGTGTTAGTTCCTATAGCAAACTCTCCGAGCGGTAAAGTTTCATGGTCATATAACACATTTGCCTTGAAAAGCTCTCTATTCTTAGCTTCATCATCAAAGTTAGTGCATGTGTAGTCCTTAACAAATCCGTCCTCAAACCATACCGTAAGATTATTAAACTTAATATCATTAAGATATACACTGCTCACATTAAGCACACCTGTCGTTTTCTTAAGCACAGGTGATGTAAATACTTCTCCAAGCGGAATATTAACGTCCGCAAGACAGTTCTCAAATACAGTCTGCGTCTTATTGTCGGTTATCTTCATAATAGAAACCTTCATGTCTGTGCAGTTTCCGTTAGCTCCTTTAACCTCAACATACTGTGCTGTATCAAGTACATCAATAAGTGCCTGCTGGATAGCTTTATATTTGTTATAATCAAGGGTATTAATCTTAACAGTACCCTCGAATATTTCCTCGAAATTCTCGCCAATCTCCGGTATCGGATAAGCAATTATTGTAAAGCTTCTCTCCTCGCCTTTAATATACTCATTAACAATGCTTCCCGCGTCATTGCTGTATTTCACAGAAAGCTTCTGCTGCTTAGTATCAAGCGTTAATGCCTCGCTCTTAATCTGAGGCTCGAATGGCACTTCACCAAACACTTCCATAACAGCAGGTCCACCATGCACTGCTGCAAGCTCTTTGTTCTTCTCATATGCAAGCTTTAATGCGCCTGTCTTTCTCTCAACAAATTCGCCATCCATATAAAGTGCATTGTCAAAACGATGGTCGAAATCCATCTGCTTGTTAGGATTAGCTCCATAATAGCCAACCTTAATGTTAAGTCTTTTATTAATCGTGTTGACCGCTGCCCTATATATCGTAGGCTTAAGTCCAAGCTTTTCAAAGTTCTTAATCTCAGCTCTCACAAGTCTTTCAAATCCCAGACAGTATCTTATATTAACTGTTTTCTTCTTAGACAAATCCTTGCCTGTAAGCTCGAATCCAATTCTGTATCCTTCTGTAAATGTGTCTGCCATCTTCTGGATTTCTTCTTCACTGAGCGAATTAAGATACTCTGCTGTCTTAATCTCATTGTCAGTAACATACTCACCGAATCTGTACAGATATCTTACATCTGTAAGGTCAGACTCCATAATAATCTTCGTTGCAAAATCAAGTTCAGGGTCTAACAGCTCTCTTACCCTGTACTCCATAAGGTCATCACTGTAATCACTTACATACCAGTATACAGACTCTTTCATCTGCTTATAATCTGGCTTTCCACAGTCTTCCTCAGTCGATGCACACATGCAGTACACTTCAACAAAAAGCTCCATAAGTGCTGTCGTCTCTGCCATTCTGCCTTCATATGCATACACAATCATTCCTCTTATCTCAACATAAAGGAATGACAAAAGCCTTCCCTCTGAAAGCCCTAACTTTGAAGCTGCATATGACGGATTAGCGTAGCTTGTCTCGTAAGCCTTTCCCATTACATCTTCATACAGACCTGTATTCAGATTCTTATATTCTTCAAGTGAATAATCTCTGAAAACATCAGTTTTTAAGTCAGCCGCAAGCTTATCCATCTTAAGAATAAATGTGGCAATACATTTGAAATAATCTGCAAACCCATCCGTCTTAAGCCCCGGTTCCGCTGCTATCTCTTTAATTCTTTCTATTGCAAGAGCGTAACGCTCTTCTACATTATCATTAAACAATTTCTTTCTCCTTCTGCCCTGATAAGGATTATATTCCCATTAAGAATACTGCTATCATAAATACTGCTATTACCCCACACAGCATTGAACCAAATCTCGAAGTTCCGTAGAACTTATTATCTTCTTTGAAGCTGATTAGTCCGATTACTGTTCCAATTACCGCTAAGATAAGGCTTAATATTCCAAGACTTCCTACTCTTAAGCCGCCTTCTCCTGCTGCTTTAAAAGACAGATACACTCCGTAACCAAAAGAAAGCAATGACAGTATTCCCATCGCAGTCGATATCAAACCACCAAGTGCCTGACTTTTATCAGAGAACTTGTATTTATTAAAAAGTTTCATTTTTTCACCTGTCCTTTTTATTAAACATTTTAACAATTCTGTATGCTATCGCATATACCGCATAACCGCACAATGCTCCCAGTACATTAAGCACAAGGTCATCAACATCAAAGCATCCGACCTTACATATAAGCTGTACTGTTTCTATTGTAAGCGACAGTGCGAATCCATATGCAAATGTAGCAAAAACATTAATTCTGCCATTGGAAAGCCACGGCACGAATATGCCAAATGGTATGAATGCCAGCACATTTCCAATTATATTAAGAAATGCTATCCAGCCAAGCGAGTCAAAATGTCCAAGATAACGCCAATAGCGCCTGATTTCCGTGAACAGTGTAAGATTGTATTTGTAACCGCTGGCTATCTCTGCCCTTCCCATTCCTTCTGCGAAAAAGACTACATAAAATAGCAGAATCATATATATAACAAAAAGCGCCCATTTTATAAGCGTTACATAATGTTTCTTTTTCATAACAAATCTGCCCGGCAGGCATAATTAACCCACCAGGCAGTTCCCCTTCACTAGAATAAGCTATCTGATCTGTGTGCAAGAAGTCTTGCACCATTAATAATCATCATTACACCTGCACCGATACCAAAGAGTATTATCAGGATACCAAATACAAGATTAGAAGCTCCTACTGACTTTAATTTCTTATAAAGATTCTCTTCCATAGTTAACCCTCCATTAACATCAGTTTTATGCGTTCTTAACACCATATTCTGCGTAATACTTGTCAATTGCTGCTTTTAGTGCATCATCAATAACTACCTTACCCTCACACTCTTTATTGTAAAGGTGTTCTACAACATCTGCCATAGATACAATTGCGCTTGTTGGGAAACCGTATCTTTCCTTAATCTCCTCAAGCGCACTCACCTTTCCGCCAAGGCCTACTTCCATACGGTTAAGTGAAACCATAAGTCCTACAATAGTAACATCTGCTGCCCCTCTTACCTTAGGAACTG
>OHUF01000777.1_pt1 | contig 12726 bp, 9 predicted proteins | sample 1579131 | NCBI WGS metagenome assembly OHUF01 (sample SAMEA3879553, study PRJEB24766) | human gut metagenome | biome: human-associated habitat; feature: feces | place: USA | collected 1985/1987 | reverse complement strand
AAAGTTTATTGCTACCTATGGTCAGAGTGAGTGTACGGCGCGTATGGCTTATCTTCCAGCTGAATTAGCCTCTGCCAAAATCTGTAGTATTGGTATGGCTGAGCCTGGTGGACAGCTCTCTATCATCGACAATGACGGCAATGAGACCTTTGATGGGGAAGCTGTCGGAGAGATGGTGTATCGTGGGGAGAATGTTACGTTAGGTTACGCTACTTGCAAAGAGGATTTATTGAAAGGTGATGAGAATCATGGGGTCATGCACACTGGCGATTTAGTAAGGAGAGATATGGATGGCTGTTATTTTATCGTAGGCCGCTTGAAGCGTTTCCTGAAGATTTTCGGATTGCGTATAGGGCTTGATGAGGTAGAGAACTTGATTCGGAGCAATTTCGACACGGACTGTTATTGTAGTGGCGATGACGAGCATTTGCTGATTAAGTTGACCAATGCGAATATTGCCAGTCGGATACCTTCTTTTATAGAGGAAAAGACACGTCTGTTTTATCAGAGGGTTCAAGTGGAGATTGTAGATAAAATTCTTAGAAACGAGGCCGGTAAGGTTATAAATCAATAATAATAGAAATAGTTATGACTAATATAGATAAATTGAACAAGATTTTTTGCGAGGTGTTTAATGTGGATGGTTCCGCTCTTGGAAAAGGGTTTGATAAAGACAGTGTGGATGGTTGGGATAGTGTACGCCAATTGTCCTTGACCTCTTCTCTTGAAGACACCTTCGATATCATGTTGGATCCGGAAGACATAATCAGCTGTAATTCGTATGAGGCTGCTAAATCCATGCTTTCTAAATACGAGATTGAGTTATAATGGCACAATGGCAAATTAAGAATGTAGCTCTTAGGGGGGTGACAGGCACTGTACCTAATAATCCTAAGACTACAATGGATTTAGGCCTTTTTACGCAGGAAGAGGCAGATACGTTTGATAATACCGTAGGCATCAAAAAGCGTTATGTGGCGACAGATGACATTTGCGCCAGTGATCTTTGTTATGACGCAGCAGAACGCTTGATAGAAAGTTTGGGATGGGAAAAGGATAGTATCGATGTCCTTTTGTTTGAATCGGTGTGCCCAGATTATAAGACACCGCCTACGTCCGGTATCATGCAGGCTCGTTTAGGCTTACCTACCACGACGTTTGTGATGGATATTCCGATGGGTTGTTGTGGTTGTATCTATGCGATCAATATCGCTGGGAATTTGCTGACAAATGGAAATGTAAAGCGTGCGTTATTGCTTGTGGGAGATACGGCAACGAGAATGGGTTCTCCTAGGGATAAGAGCCGGGTGCCTTTGTTCGGAGATTGTGGTACAGCCTTGGCTTTGGAGTATGATCCTACAGCAGAGGAGATAGTTGTTGATTTTAATACATTAGGTTCAGGTTATGAGTCTCTTATGACTCCTCATGGTGGATTCCGTCATCCTATTACTCCTCAATCTTTCGAGTATGAGGATTTTGGTAATGGCATTGTTCGTGCGCCAAAGGATACATTAATAAATGGAATGGATGTGTTTGCTTTCGCTATATCTCGTCCACCAGTAAGTATTAAGAAAGTGATGCAAAAATATGACCTAAATACTGATAATGTTGATTACTTCCTCATACATCAAGCTAATAAACTTATAGTGGATAGAATAGTGAAGAAATTGAAATTGCCATTGGCTAAGACTCCGTACGATTTACAGGAGTTTGGCAACTTAGGTGGCTGCTCTATCCCAATGCTAATGACATATAATCTTAAGGAAGAGTTAACTACACGTCCTTTGACATTGGTATGTTCCGCTTTTGGCTTGGGCTTGACATGGGGAACAATGGTGTTGAAAACACAGAAGATGGTTGTGGAACCAGTGAATTATATGTAATCCTTTATTTGATAACGGTGCCTCATCTGTATGATTCCCTTATACAGGAGTGTATGAAGGAATCATACAAATCAAGAAGGGAATTCATGTAAGTGTTCAATTTAGGGCTCTTACTTAAAAGGTCTAACTTTCTGGCGAATCAAAATATAATAAACAATATATCGAATAAGGTTTTAAAATATTGATTTCTAATAGTCCTGTTCTTTATTCTATATGAACTCTATTATGTGGCTTAATTTTGATTAGCTACTTATTTTTTTACTAAGGGAGATACCCTAGACTGAGTGCTTACATAATGATTTTACATTGGATACGTAGTATCATTTAGATGACTTCATATGAAAAATAAAAAAATAATTCGTGCGGTTACTGTTTCAAAGTCGGTTGTTTTTTTTGTTCCAATAGTTAGAGATTTGCAGAACTTTGGTTTCGAAATAGTTGCTATTAGTTCTCCTGGTATAGAACTGTATAAGTTGAATGAGCTAGGAGTAAAACCAATAGCTGTTACTATGAAAAGAAGAGTGTCTCCATTTATGGACTTAAAATCATTGTGGCGATTAGTAATGGTTTTTAGAAAAGAAAGGCCTTATATGGTACATTCTATGACTCCCAAAGCCGGTCTGTTATGCATGTTTGCGGCTTGGTTAGTTCGTGTACCACGACGAGTACATACTTTTACTGGACTTGTTTGGCCTACATCAAAAGGCTTAACTAGGCGTATTTTAATGTTAACTGATTGGTTGACTTGTGCTTGTGCAACGCACATCATACCTGAGGGGCAAGGTGTGATGGATGATTTGCGTAAGGTGACATATAAGCCCATGAGAGTATTGGGATATGGCAACGTGAGAGGAGTGGATATGCAGAAGTTTAGTAGAAGAGATGAGGTCATGATATTGGCTAAACAGCTGCTTAAAAAAAATACTTTTACGTTTCTCTTTGTTGGTAGACTTGTTAAAGATAAGGGAATAAATGAACTTGTATCTGTTTTTGAGACACTTCATAAGCATTATCAGCATGTGCGGCTCGTATTAGTCGGTGAAAAGGAAGATAATTTAGACCCTTTATATCCGGAAACTGATAATACCATCGGAAATAACCTAGCTATAGAAGCTGTAGGTGCCAAATATGGAGATGAACTGCTGGCCTATTATGCAGCTAGTGATTGCTTTGTTTTCCCTAGTTATCGTGAGGGTTTCCCGAATGTCGTTCTTGAGGCTGGTGCGATGGGGTTACCAAGTATTGTAACGGATATTAATGGTTCACGTGAAATAATAGAACATGGTAGGAATGGATGGATTATACCGCCAAAGGATGAAACTGCTCTTTATGAGGCTATGGAAAATGTGTTGTTAGACTATAAGCATACACGGTATGTGGCTGGGAATGCAAGACAAATGATAGCTAATCGTTATGAGAAAAGTTTTGTTCAGCAGTGTTTGTATGATTTCTATGATGAAATCATGTAATCACTCAATTCGTTACATTATGAGTATGCGTCCAAATCCTTTTTAGGCAGTCGCTGGTATAGTTGATATTTTTAGGTCATAATCTAAAGTTATAAGATTTTTTAATATACCCTAAATTGAGTACTTACAATCTATATTTTATTATGTATTTGATATTCAAACGATTGATTGATGTTCTGGCCTCATTGGTTATCCTTTTGTTTTTATTCCCATTTTTGATATTAGTTGTCTTTTTGATAAAAATAGATTCAAAAGGACCTATTTTCTATTTGCAAAGTAGAGTGGGTAAAAATGGACATCTTTTTAAAGTATATAAGTTTCGTACTATGACTAATAAGCAGAGAGATCCTAATGCTAAGCAAACATTTTGGGATGACCCTGATATAACTAGGATAGGTGGTTTATTAAGACGTTTTAAAATTGATGAGTTACCTCAAATATGGAATGTATTTGTCGGGGATATGTCATTGGTTGGACCTCGTCCAGCTTTACCTAGTTTATATGAAAAGTATGGTGACTTAGCAAATAAACGGTGTTGTGTTAGGCCGGGGATGACCGGATGGGCTCAAGTGAATGGAAATATCTATTTACCTTGGGAAAAGCGTTTGCTTTTGGATAGTGAATATGTTGATCGTATATCGTTTATGTTTGATTTGAGAATTTTAGTTAAAACAGTTGCGATTGTTTTACTTGGAGAAGATAAATTTATAAAGAAATGAGAGTTGGGGTAATAGGCAGTGTAGGCAGTAGTTTGTTGACATTGCAAAAGCTGGTTGAATATTCATTTAATATTGTTGGAGTTTGGGGCTATGAGCCTCATTCTACTTTAAATGTAAGTGGGTATTGCTCAATGCGTAAGTTGGCCGAGGATAATAAAATATCTTATTATCCTTTTGTGAAAATAAATTCTAACGATATTAAAGAACAAATTAGAAAGTCTTCGGTAGATATTCTTTTTGTGGTTGGTCTATCACAGTTGATAGATGAGGATATTATTAGAATGCCTAGGTTTGGATGCGTAGGTTTTCATCCTACAAAGTTGCCGAAAGGACGAGGTCGTGCTCCTATGGCATGGCTTATTCTTGATAGAGGAGAGGGCGCTGCTACATTTTTTAAAATAGATACGAAGGCTGATGAGGGTGATATATTTGTGCAGGAACCTTTTTGTATAGATGATAAGGATGATGCTTCTTCAATTGGCATCAAGTTGAAGGAGGCTATGGTACGGGCTTTGGATCGTTGGCTTCCTTCTTTATCTTCTAGTGGGTTAAAAGGTATCCCACAGGATGAAAAGGCAGCGACTTATTATGCTAGGCGTGCTCCTTTGGATGGTTGTATAGATTGGTCGAATACGGCAAAAGATATTGATCGTTTGATAAAGGCTAGTACATCGCCTCATCCCGGGGCTTTCTCTTTCTATGGTAATAATAAGGTTCTGGTATGGAAATCAAATTATTATGCTTCTGGATATGCGAAAGGTGTTATTGGTCGTGTAGTGAATTTCAATAATGATAATCCTGTTGTTCAAACAGCTGATGGTTATGTTGAATTGGTGAAATATAACATGGTTGATTATTTGGATAGACCAGTCGATGAGCATTTGGTTGTAGGTTCTAGATTAGGCTATTATGATCAATATGAGATTTTCCGTTTGCGGAATGAGATAGAAATGATAAAGCAAGATTTAACGTTGTTGAAAAATGAAAAATAATGTTTTGTTTATCGCACCTCATGCGGATGATGAAATATTGGGCTGTGGGGCAACTATTTATAAAATGGTACAAGAAGGTCATAATGTGTATGTGCTGATTATGACAAATGCCAGTAAATCTGATCCAAATATTTTTTCCGAAAAAGGTATTCAGCGTGTTAGAACAGAGGCACTGGAGGCTCATCGTTTACTAGGTGTAAAACAGACCTTTTTCTTTGATTTTCCGGCTCCTGCATTAGATCAATATCCAGGTTATATCATGTCTCGTGAAGTTTCAAAATGTATATCCGAAAATCAAATAGATACAGTGTTTATTCCCCATAGAGGAGATATTCATAAAGATCATCGGATGGTCTTTGACAGTGTATTAGTCGCTTGTCGTCCTGTTGGAGATTATACGGTTAAGCGAGTTTATACCTATGAAACGTTATCTGAAACTGAATGGGCTGCTCCTTATGCGGATGATGCTTTTATTCCCACGGTGTTCATTCCTTGTAGTCAAGATGGAATGAAAATGAAATTGAGAGCGATGGAGTGTTATCAATCTCAACTAAGGCGGTTCCCTAGTTCTCGTTCTTTAGAGGCTTTGGAAGCTTTGGCGAAATATAGAGGTGCTACAATTAGCGTAGAAAGAGCTGAGGCTTTTATGCTGATCCGAAGTATTTTCTAAAATCACAATAATAATGAATAAACGAATTTACCTTTGCCTTGCTCACATGAGTGGCAAAGAACAAATGTATATCAAAGAAGCCTTTGATACGAACTGGGTCGTGCCTCTAGGTCCGAACGTGAATGGATTTGAGAAAGATCTGGAGGAATTCGTGGGTGAAGGTAAACATGTGGTGGCTCTGTCTGCCGGTACTGCCGCAGTGCATCTGGCGTTGCTTGCCTGTGGCGTGAAGCCGGGGGATGAGGTGCTGGTACAGAGCTTTACCTTCTGTGCTTCCTCGCATCCGATCACTTATCTGGGGGCTACACCTGTGTTCGTGGATTCGGAGGTGGATACTTGGAATATGGATCCTGTGTTGTTGGAAGAGGCGATTCAAGATCGTATCGAGAAGACGGGAAAAACACCGAAAGCGATTGTACCGGTGGCCTTATATGGGATGCCTTATAAGGTGGATGAGATTATGGCGGTCGCTGATCGGTATGGGATTCCGGTCATTGAGGATGCGGCGGAGGGTTTTGGCTCTCGTTATGATGGACGTATGCTGGGTACGTTTGGAAAATATGGGGTGTTGTCGTTCAATGGGAATAAGATGATTACGACCAGTGGTGGTGGTGCGTTGATTTGTCCGGACGGGGAGGCTAAGCGGGAGATCATGTTCTACGCTACGCAGGCTCGGGAGGCTTATCCGTATTACCAGCATGAGCGGATCGGGTATAATTATCGGATGTCGAATATTTGTGCGGGTATCGGGCGTGGTCAGATGACGGTGGCTGATGCTCATGTGGCTCATCATAAGCATACGTGTGATTTATACCGGGAACTGTTGAAGGATGTGAGAGGGATCACCTTGCATGAGAATCCTTCCGGTCGTTTTGATAGTAATTATTGGTTGAATACGATTGTCTTGGATCCTTTATTGAGGGTGAAAGGGCAGGAGGATGCTTATCAAGCGACGGTACAAGGTGCTGTTGGTGGTGCGGGCGGTGTGACTCACGCAGCGGTTAACGCACATACGGATTGCGAGCCGAATGCCAATGTCGAGGCGATGCGTGTGGGACTTGACGCGATGGGTATAGAATCTCGCCCTTTGTGGAAGCCGATGCATAAGCAACCTGTCTATAAAGATTGCCCGGCTTACGTGAATGGGGTGAGCGAATCTTTGTTTAAGGTCGGGTTGTGCTTGCCTTCCGGCCCCTATGTGACGGATGAGGATGTGGCTTATATTGTGGATTGTATAAAGAAGAATATTTGTTACAATTGAGAGCAAATGTACTCTAATATTTTTATCGGAAAAGTTAGTGTTAAGATGATAAATGATTATTTTTATTTTCAGTAAAATAATCATTATGGATATACCTCGTAACTATCATCTGGAAGACAAAGTTGAGTACATCATTGCTTTGGTAAATGAAGAGCGTATGATCCGTCTGAGCGGGGTGAAGGGAATCGAGATCCGGTTCACGGGATTGCGAGACGGGGAGAAGTTGTATGAGGAGGTACTCAATGAGGAGGAGACCTCCAAGCCTACTTTTCATCCGAAGATCAAGATCGCCCAAGTCCGTGCGTATGACTATGCTGACGCCAATCTGCGGATTGATGCCTTGGTACATGCTTGTGCCGTGGAGGGGGATATGCAGATCGTGAAGCGGATGAAGGAGATTGTTCCTGAGTTCAAGAGCCAGCATTCTAAATACGAGGTTCTGGATAAATGAATTGTAGAAAAATAAATAAGATGTAAAAAGAAGGTCTCTCATTGCGGGGGGCCTTTTTTTATGAGATAAGCGTTGTCTTTGGGATAGTATTTCGTATTTTTGCTCATACAATTTAATTAGTGTTGTTTGTGATAAGATGAAGGAATGAGTATGGTACGAATAAGAAAGATATTGCTGGTTGTTGTGTCTGTGTTGGTCGGGATCTTTTTCATACTTCCCTTGATCGGGGTTGGTATACTGAAATGGGCGGTCTTACCTCCGGAGAAGCTGACACCGCTGGTCGTAGAAAAAACAAACGAATTCATAGAGGCGCACTTGGAATGTGAGCGGGTGGAGTTGACTTATTTTGAGACGTATCCTTATCTGGGAGTGAAGTTGACGAATGGGCGTTTGATCTCAAATCTGGCTGAGGATTCTATAGGCTATCAGGAGGATTTGATGATTCCTTCGGATTCCTTGTTGTCTTTCAAAAAAGCGATCGTCGTATTTAACCCTACGGATTATCTGTTTAGCGGGAAGGTGACGATTCCTCGGGTTATCATGGATAGTATCCGTTTTTATGGTTATGTGAATGAGGAGGGAAAGGCGAATTGGGAGATTTATCAAAGTGAGATGGATTCGGTAGATGAATCATCGTCATCTCCATTGCCTAAAATAGATTTGCAGCAAGTGCATATTACGAATGGGCACTTTGTCTATGATGACCGCCAGCAGGATTTATATACGGCGATCGATGGTTTCTTTTTACATATAGACGGCCTTTTGACCCAACGAGGAAATAAGTTGGATGTGGAGACCGGTTCTTCCTCGATCGTATTCCGTAGCCCGTCTTATTCTTTGGCGAATAAGTTAGCGTTACGCTTCAAGGGACGTTTGTTGTTGGCTGACGGACTTCGCCGGATTGGGTTGAGGGACGCGGAGTTGCTGGTGAATAACCTGCCTTTTACGGCGGATGGCTTTATGGTACCGGCTACCGAGGATAATCCGTCACGGATCGATATGACTTTCGGGTTGAAGGTTTCCGATATGAATGATCTCTTACATTTTATTCCGGATGAATATTTTAAGGATCGGGATAAAACACTTGCTGAGGGACGTATTATTTTGGAAGGGGATATCCGTGGAGAATTAGGGGATAGTATTGTTCCGACCGTGAACTTATGCTGCAAGATAGAGGATGGTTCTTATCATGTAAAAGGTATTGAACAGGGGATCGATACATTGCGCATGGACGTGGATTTACATTTGAATGGCGCTTACCCGGATTCTTCTTATGTCTCTTTGGAGGAGTTGACATTGATCGGGTTGAATACCTCGTTGACCATGAGTGGCGAGGTTAGGGATATCTGGAGGAATCCTGCGATTCGGGCGGAGATGAAAGGGCAGGTCGATTTTACCCGTTTGGCTAAAGAGTTCTTGAATCCCGACACACTGCTGCTGGAGGGTACCATGATGGCTGATTTATCTACGGTGTTTAAGGTGGATGATATCGTGAATAGCCGCTTCGCCAAGGTCAAATCATCCGGCAATTTGACGGTTGATCGCTTCAAGGCGTTTAGTAAGCCGTTAGGCGTGGATATGTATATCGCTGGGGCGAATCTGTTTGTAGGATCTACGGAAAATGAAAGTAAATATCTGAATGCGAAAGGATTGTTGAGCGCTAATCTATCGGTGGATACCTTGAATATAAAGTATAAGGATGAGATCAGTACGAATATCGGTGGATTGAAGATGGTAGCCAATACGACGCCGGTTATTGATACAACGGCTGTTATCCCTATGACCGCAGGGTTGGAATTTGATCATTTACGCACCAAGTTGCCGGATTCTACCTGGATGGTGGCCGGTAAGACCGTGTTGAAAGGGGGCATCAAGGCTTCTTCTACAGATAAGCGGATCCCTATGGCGGGAGCTACGATCTCGGTGGACACCTTAAAATATATTCTTATCCCTTTACGGACGGGTATGGTTCTGACGGAAAGCCAGTTCTCTTTGGAAGCATTACCTTATCGGCAAGCGATTCGTCAACAACGTGAACGCCGTATTGCCGCCGGTGATACCTTGCGCAGGCGCACGCAGACCACCCGAAGGGCGAATAGACAGCGGTCGCAAGTGGATTCGGTCGCTTCCTCAAACAGTGTCTTACGCCAATGGGAGGCTCGGGGACAGGTTTAAGCAATTGAGGGGCTTTAGCCGCTTATTCCCCATTCCGATGTATATTGATGAGACAAGCGTGAAATTCAATACTAACAATATGACGTTGAGTGGTGCCCGCCTGCATTTAGGAAAGAGCGATTTTACTTTGAGCGGAGAGCTTAGCGACATCCGGCGGGCCATGCTACGGGGAGGAAAGTTGAAAGCGAATTTCGAGTTGGAATCCGATCTGATCGATTGTAACCAGTTGATGCTAGCTATAGGTAAAGGTTTGCAGTTTTCTGATCAATTGGCATCCAATTCAGTTGGGGCCTTCTCGGAAGACAGTATCTCCGTACTGGAGACGGATCATCTATTAGCGAATACCGTGGATAGTGTCGCTACGGATTCGATCTCTCAACTATTTGTCGTTCCGAAATTCTTGGATCTGACGCTTCATACAAATGCTAAAAAAATAGATTTTAAGGATCTGAAGTTGGAGGATGTGAAAGGTGAGGTTGTAATCCGGGATCAAAGTATCAATCTGAGCGATTTATGTATGAGCTCGAATATCGGTTCTGGAGATCTGACGATGGTTTATACGACCAAAACAGATCAAGAGGCGACTATGGGATTTGAGTTGTCCTTAAATGATATTTTAGTGGAACGGTTAATCAGTTTATTCCCGGATATTGATACATTGGTCCCTATGCTTCGTTCGTTCGAAGGCATGGTAGATTGCCAGATGACGGCGACTTGCAAGGCGGATTCTACGATGTCCGTGTTGCTGCCGTCTGTAAATGCCTCTTGCTACCTGAGCGGAAAGAATATGGTGCTGCTGGATGGTGAGACATTTACCGAGATATCGAAGACGCTGATGTTCAAGAATAAAAAACGGAATATGATTGATAGTATAGCGGTAGATTTAGCGATCCATGATAACAAGATCGAGGTATTCCCATTCTTGGTGGAGATGGACCGGTATAAAGTAGCCGTAGGAGGAACGCATAATTTGGATATGACGTTCGATTACCATCTCTCGGTTTTAAAATCGCCGGTGCCGTTTAAGCTGGGTATCGATATAAAAGGGAATCTGGATGATTTCAAGTTCAAGATAGTGAAATGTAAATATAAAGATTTCTTGAAACCTACCAAGCAAGCGGAACTGGATAGTACCCGCAGGAATGTGCGTGAGGAGATACGCGAGACGATCCGGAAACAAATAAGAGAGGCCGCTCCCGAATTAGGAAACAGCCTCTCTGAGATTCATCCACATACACACGGTCACGTTGAGGAATCAACGTGATCCATACATTTGCTCGTAATATTTCATGTAATCTCCACCGGTGATATCCTCCACCCATTTCTGGTTCTCAAGATACCAACGGATGGTTTTTACGATACCAACCTCGAAGCAGGTCTCTGGTGTCCAGCCTAATTCGTTGGTGATCTTCGTCGGGTCGATTGCGTATCGTTGATCATGGCCCAGACGGTCTTTTACGAATGTAATCAAGCTGTCGTTGATCCAGTCGATAGAGATTTCTCCATCGGCACCGATCTCTTTTTTCTTTAATACTTGGCGATATTCCGGTTGTTCGGTCATTAGTTGATGGATCGTCCGGATCGTGAGTTTTACGATCTCGATGTTCTGCTTCTCGTTATGACCGCCTACGTTGTAAACCTCTCCCACACGTCCGTGGTGGATGACGGCGTCGATCGCCTTGCAATGATCCTCTACATATAACCAGTCGCGTACGTTTGTGCCGTCACCATATACAGGTAGGGATTTACCTTCCAATATGTTCTTTATAATTAAAGGAATCAATTTTTCCGGGAAATGGTAAGGTCCGTAGTTGTTGGAACAACGGGTAATAGATACCGGCATCTTATACGTCTCGTGGTAAGCCTTTACGAATAAGTCTGCGCTTGTCTTGGAGGCGCTGTACGGGCTTCGGGGATCTAAAGGCGTGGTCTCGTGGAAATACCCTTCGGCACCTAGGCTTCCATAGACCTCATCGGTAGAGACTTGATGGAAACGTACACCTTCACGCCATACCGGATAACCAGTCTCGGCCTTACCGGTAACCCATGCTTTTCGTGCGGCGTCCAATAGGTTTTGTGTACCAAGGATGTTGGTTTGCAGGAATAGCTGGGGATTTTCGATGCTTCGGTCTACATGACTTTCAGCGGCAAAGTTCACCACATAGTCGAATTTGAACTTGGCAAACAGTTCGTCAGCCAATACACGGTCGCAAATGTCACCCTTCACAAAGATACAACGTTCATCATCAATGTCTTTGGCGATGGTACCGAGGTTGCCGGCATAAGTCAAAGCATCCAATATCACAAGCTTGACATCATCATGCTTTGCCAGAATGTGCTTGATATAATTCGCGCCGATAAACCCGGCTGCACCGGTTACGAGATAAGTCTTCATTGATTTATGATTTATAATTTATAATTTATGATTTTCTCAACGGTGAGAATTGGCAAGTTCCATCAGGTATGTACCGTATTCCGTTTTGCCGAGTTGTTCACCAAGACGATATAACTGATCGGCATCTATCCAACCTTTGCGCCAGGCTATTTCTTCGATACAGCTGACGCGGAAACCTTGTCGGTTCTGTATGGTAGCCACAAAGTTGCTTGCTTCCAGCAGACTGTCGCAGTTACCCGTATCCAGCCATGCGAATCCGCGTCCGAAGAGTTCCACTTTCAATGTGCCTTCTTCCAGGTACAGGCGATTCAGGTCTGTAATCTCATATTCTCCACGTGCTGAAGGACGAAGAGCTGCTGCTTTTTCCGTCACACTGGCATCATAGAAATAAAGACCGGGCACGGCATAGTTGCTTTTGGGTTGCGCAGGCTTCTCTTCGAGCGAAATGGCTTTGCCGTCGGCATCGAATTCCACCACGCCATAGGCACGTGGGTCCTTTACATAATAGCCGAAGATACATGCGCCTTTTTCTATCGAAGCGGCACGCTTCAACATAGCAGAGAAGCCCTGACCGTAGAACATATTATCACCTAGGATAAGACATCCCGGTTCACCATTCAGAAACTCGGCACCCAGGACAAAAGCCTGTGCCAGTCCGTTAGGTTTCTCCTGTATCTTATAAGAGAAGGACATTCCCAACTCTTCACCCGT
>OHUF01000773.1_pt1 | contig 12770 bp, 8 predicted proteins | sample 1579131 | NCBI WGS metagenome assembly OHUF01 (sample SAMEA3879553, study PRJEB24766) | human gut metagenome | biome: human-associated habitat; feature: feces | place: USA | collected 1985/1987 | reverse complement strand
CCCCGACTCGTCCGCTCGAGGCGTCGGGTACGTCGGGTGAAAAGTGCGTGATGAACGGCGTGCTGCAGTTTTCGGTGCTCGACGGCTGGTGGGTCGAGGGATATAAGGAGGGTGCCGGTTGGGCACTGCCGATGGAGACGGTCTTTTCCGATCCGCAGTATCAGAACGAACTCGACGCCGAGATGATTTACAATACGATCGAAGAGGAGATCGTGCCGAAATACTACGACCGGGATGCCGACGGTATTCCCCGTGCGTGGATGGCTTCGGTGAAAAAATGTATTGCCGAAATCGCTTCGAATTTCACGACCAACCGGATGCTGCGCGACTACGAGGTGCGTTTCTACAACCGGCTGGCGGCCCGCAAGCGGGAACTGTCGGAGAACGACTTCGCCGTTGCGCGCGAGATCGTCGCCTGGAAGCACAAGGTGCTGGCTGCGTGGCCTGCCGTGAAGATCGTGGACGTGCAGCGTGCCCGGGTCGGCGACAAGCCGATCTTCATAGGACGCAGTTACCATTTCGAGCTTACGCTCGACCTGGCCGGACTCGCTCCGGAGGACGTGGGGGCCGAACTGGTCGTGGCCCGTCCCGTGGAGCCGGACCGAGTCGTGGAGGTCATCCGTACCGTGCCGCTCAGCCAGGTGCAGGTTTCGGGCAGCCAGGTGACTTTCACCTTGGACTATGTTCCCGAACAGGCCGGGATGTTCGATATGGCGCTGCGCATTTTCCCGCAGAATCCGATGTTGCCGCATCGTATGGATTTCGCACTGGTCAAGTGGGCGTGAAATAGTTGTTGCAAAAAGGTTATTTTTTGATAAATTCCGGATTTTCGCCGAGCTTGGACTTGACGGTCTGCGAAAAAAACGGTATCTTTCAGAAAAGATAGCGGCAGGCGGAAACAATCGTGCGGGCTTACGGAGAGGCATTGCCGAGCCTTCCGCTCTCTTACGCCAAGATCGTTCGAAAGGACCGGACTTTTTACGATCCGGCCGACCGGAAAAAGAAACAGACGATTCGACGGGTCCGGCAGGAGTACGGGCTGATTTTGCCGTTCCGCTCTGTCGGAAATGAACATAAAGAACAAACAGTTATGTCGGTACTTACATTTGATAAGAAGGAACTGGGAAATCTGGAGTATTCGTTGCAGCGCGAAATGCTGGCTACGGATCGCAGAGGCGGCTATATGAGCACGACCATCGTTTGCTGCAACACGCGCAAGTATCATGGCCTGATGGTGGCACCCATCGACGACAGCGACCGCGCTTACGTGCTGCTCTCGTCGGTGGATGAAACCGTCGTGCACGACGGGCAATCCTTCAACCTGGCGCTGCACCGTTTCCCGGGAACCTATGAACCTCGGGGGCATAAGTACATCACCGATTTCGAATATACGCCGACACCGACGATCACCTACCGCGTGGGAAGCATCGTGTTGCGGAAAGAGCTGCTCTGGATACACAACCGCACGCAGTTGATGATCCGCTATACGCTGCTGGAGGCGCCGTCCGATGTCCGGCTTAGGCTCCGGCCTTTCTTCGCCTTCCGGGACAAACATGCGCTCACGCATGCCAATATGGAGGCCGACGGACGTTCCCGGCCGATTCCGGGCGGGGTGAAGTGTCGGTTGTATTCCGATTTTCCCTGGCTGTACCTGCAAACCGATTGTCGGGATGCGGAGTTCGTGCCGGCTCCCGACTGGTACTATAATTTCGAATACGCCAGAGAGATCGAGCGAGGATACGAGGGAGATGAGGATCTGCTTACGACGGGTTATTTCGAACTCAGTCTCGGTCGGCGGCAAAGCGTGATTTTCTCTGCGTCCGTCGAAGCCATTCCCGATCCTGCGGCCATCGGCGGAATGTTTGCGGAGGCTCTGAGCGCCCGCAGCCGCAAGGTCGATTTTCTGAGCTGCCTGCGCCACTCTGCCCGGCAGTTCGTCGTCCGCCGCCGGGACGGGCGGGCCGAGGTGCTGGCCGGGTATCCCTGGTATGGGCAGATCGGACGTCAGACGCTCGTAGCGCTGCCCGGCATCGCGCTGGAGCAGGGACGCACGGAGGATTGCCTGGATGTGCTCGATACGGTCGTGCGCGGACGCCGGGACGGTATGTTTACGGGTTCTTTCTCGGCTGCCGAGGCTGCGGATGCTCCGCTTTGGTTTTTCTGGGTGCTTCAGCAGTTGCAGCGGACGCTGGGTGAGGAGGAGATATGGAAGCGCTACGGTATCGTGATGAAAGAGCTGCTGGCGGCTTATCGCCGGGGCGTCGGCGGCGTGGCCGTGCACGATAACGGTTTGGTGTGGGCCTCGGCGCCCGACAAAGCCCTCACCTGGATGAATGCGCTGGCGGGTGGTGTCCCCGTCGTGTCGCGGGACGGGTATCCGGTCGAAATCAACGCACTTTGGTACAACGCCGTGTGTTATGCCCTTGAGCTGGCTTCCCGTTTCGGCGAGGAGGAGTTCGTCGGCGAGTGGAAAGCGTGGCCCGAGCGGATTCGGAACGCTTTTCGGGAGATGTTCTGGAGCGGCGACGACGGGTATCTGGCCGATTTCGTAGGTCCTGAAGGGCCGAATCGGTGGATTCGTCCGAATATGGTGGTGGCGTGCGGTTTGGATTACAAGATGCTCGATGAGGAGCAGCAGGCTTCGGTGCTTCGGATCGTGGGGCAGCATTTGCTGACACCCAAAGGGCTGCGTTCGCTTTCGCCCCGCAATCCTCGCTATAAGAACCGCTGCGAGGGCGATGAAGCCGTTCGTGCGGAGGCTTCGATGAACGGCTCCGTATGGGTTTGGCCGCTTTGGTTTTATGTCAAGGCTTCGTTCGACCTCGGTGGCCGTGAGTTTCTGCCTCGGGCGGAGGAGCTGCTCGCCCGTTTCGGCGAGGAGATTCAGAGTTACGGTATCGGATCGATCAACGAGCTATTCGACGGCGATCCTCCGCATGCGCCTTGGGGCGCCGTGTCGCAGGCGTGGAGTGTCGGGGCGGTGTTGATGATCCGTGAAACGACCGAACGCTGGCGTCGTCGCCGGGGACACGGGTTGTTGCCGGGTCTTCGGAAAAAGCGCTAAAGGATGCGAAGGAAAAGAACTTGCCGCCGCGTAAGGTGTCCGAAATTTTTTCTGTCGGCCCGGGCAGGCCGGGGTGGAGGTTGCCGGGAGGGGCGACCGGTGTTTCGCGAAGTCGAATAAGTTACGAAATGAAACGTGATTATATACTTTGAGTGTACCTTTTCGGGGGCGCAGTGTCCCAAATTCCCTCCGAGAAGCGGATTTAGGGGAAGGGTGCATGGCGGACACGGTTTCGGGCCGCGAATAAGCACTCCTTGGATTCGATGCTGCGACCGTCGGATAAGGGTACATGGAAAGATATAATTGTTAGAATAAAAAAATAGAATACAAATGAGAGTGTTGATGTTCGGTTGGGAGTTTCCTCCCCATATCGCCGGCGGGCTGGGTACGGCCTGCTACGGTATGACGCGCGGTCTTGCACGCAACGGTGTGGAGGTCGTTTTCGTCATGCCGCGTGCCTATGGCGACGAGGACCAGCGCTTCGTCCGCGTGGTGAATGCGAGCGACGTGGAAACGATCGGTACGCGCGATCATGAGTTTTCCGAAGAGCTGCTCGAGAAGGTTTCGTTCATCCACATCGATTCGAACATGTTGCCCTACATCTCTCCGGAGGAGTATGCCGCCTACCACGACGAGTTCGTTCGCAGCGGCCGGACACACGAGTGGACCGACGTATGGAAACAGCGCTACACCTTCTCCGGAAAATACGGCGCCAACCTGATGGAGGAGGTCGCCCGGTATGCAATGGTGGCGGCGCAGGTGGCCAAAGACCTCGAAGGGCAGTTCGACGTGATCCATGCCCACGACTGGCTGACCTATTTCGCCGGAATTGCGGCCAAGCGGGTTTCGGGCAAGCCGCTGGTGGTGCACATGCACGCCACGGAGTTCGACCGCAGCGGCGAGAATATCAACCGTCGGGTCTATGCCATCGAAAAGGCGGGTATGCAGGCTGCCGACCGGGTGATCGCGGTGTCGGAGCTGACGCGCCGCATCGTCATCGGCAAGTACGGCATTCCGGCCGAGAAGGTCGTGACAGTGCATAACGCCGTGCGTTTCGGCGAGTCGGAGGATGCTGTGCCGGAGCGGGCCGTCAAGGATAAGGTCGTCACCTTTCTGGGACGCATCACCTACCAGAAAGGTCCCGATTATTTCGTCGAGGCTGCGGCCAAGGTGCTGCAGCGGGTTCCGGACGTGCGTTTCGTCATGGCCGGCTCGGGCGATCTGATGAACCATGTGGTGCGGCGCGTGGCCCAGTTGGGGATCGCCGACCGCTTCCATTTCACGGGGTTCCTCAAGGGCGGGGAGGTGCAGCGGATGTTCCGTCTGTCGGATGTCTATGTCATGCCTTCGGTGTCGGAGCCGTTCGGTATTTCGCCGCTCGAGGCCATGCGTTCGGGCGTTCCCGTGATTATCTCGCGGCAAAGCGGTGTGGCGGAGGTGCTGGATTACGCCATTAAAGTGAATTACTGGGACGTGGATGCTCTGGCCGATGCCATTTACGGGCTTCTTACTTATCCGGCTCTGGGTAGGATGTTCGCTTCGAAAGGGCTGGAAGAGGTGACCGGACTCAAATGGACCAATGCCGCAGCGAAGATCAAGACGGTTTACGAAACTGTCGTCGCGGAGGCGAACAATTAAAATATTTGCGGAGTATGAAAACGATTTGTTTCTATTTTCAGGTACACCAGCCCTGGCGGCTGAAGCGTTACCGTTTCTTCGACATGGGCAAGGACCACAACTACCTGGACGACCTGACCAATCGCTCGATCATGCAGAAGGTCGCGCGTGAGTGCTATCTGCCGATGAATGCCTTGCTGTTCAATCTGATCCGGCAGAGCGAGGGGCGTTTCCGCTGTACCTTTTCGCTGACGGGGCTGGCCGTCGAACAGATGCGGGCGTATGCGCCCGAGGTGCTCGATTCGTTCCGCCGCCTGGCCCGGACGGGCTGCGTGGAGTTCCTGGCCGAAACTTACTCCCATTCGCTGGCTTCGCTTTCGTCGAAGGAGGATTTCATGCAGCAGGTTGCGCTCCATACCGAACTGATGAAAAAGGAGTTCGGCGTTGCGCCGACCGCCTTTCGCAATACCGAACTGATCTATTCCGACCGGATCGGCTCCGATGTGGCCGAGATGGGTTTCAAGACCATGTTGGCCGAGGGAGCCCGACACGTACTGGGATGGAAGTCGCCCGGCTATGTTTATGCCAATGCGCTCGACCAGCGCTTGAGGCTGTTGCTGCGCAATTACAAGCTCTCGGACGACATCGCGTTCCGTTTCTCCAACCGAGGGTGGGACCAATGGCCTCTCACGGCGGAAAAATACACGGGGTGGCTCGCTTCGGACGAGCTGGAGGGGGATGTGGTCAATCTCTTCATGGATTACGAAACCTTCGGCGAGCACCAGCGTGCCGATACGGGTATTTTCGACTTTATGAAGGCGCTCGTTCCGGCTGTTCTGAAGCGGGAGGGGTTGGAGTTCGCTACGGTGAGCGAAGCCGCTGCGAAATACCAGCCCGTCGCCGTACTCCACTGTCCGCACGTGATGTCGTGGGCGGACGAGGAGCGCGACGTGACGGCGTGGCTGGGCAACGAGTTGCAGAACGAGGCTTTCGGAAAACTGTATGCCCTGAGGGATAAGATCAGCCGGTTGAAGGATCCCGATTTCGACCACGTGTGGAACTTCATGCAGGCTTCGGATCATTTCTATTATATGGCGACCAAGTGGTTGTCGGACGGGGACGTACATGCCTATTTCAATCCTTACGAATCGTCCTACGATGCCTTTATCAACTATATGAACGTGCTTTCGGATTTCGAGATCGAAGTGGAGAAGGCGTTCGACCGGAAGCCGCCGGTCCGCAAGACCAAACCGTCGCCGAGGAAAAAGGGTTCCGATCGGGAGAAAGCCGGGGTGCGATAACCTTTCGGTCGAAAAAGGCGGTGCGTCATAACAGGCAAACTGCTTCGTTATTATCGGTGTCATGGCTCGATCATGTGCGTCGGTACACACTCTTCGCCGTGAACCTCGATGCCTTGTATTTTACCTGTTTTTACATACCTGAAAAGGGATGCGCCGAATTTCTCGATTTGACACGTCCCTTTTTTATTCCGGGATGCCTCGGTCCGTCAGCTGCCCTTGCGCTTGAACCGCGACGGGCTGTAGCCCGTGTGCTGTTTGAAATATTTGCCGAAGAACGACTGGGTCGAGAAGTTGAGGTGATAGGCGATCGATCTCCTGGATGCTCATGCCCGAATAGCGCAGCAGGCTTTTTGCCTCGAGGATCACCGCTTCGTCGATCCACCGGGCGGCGGTTTTGCCGCTCACGTCCTTGGAAACGGTCGGAAGGTATTTGGGGGTGATGTTGAGGCGGCGGGCATAGAACCGGACGTTCCTCTCCTGTTTGCTGTATTGCCGGACTAATTCCATGAACTCTTCGAAGATCACCTCGCCGCGCCCCAGCTTGACCGTGTTTTTCTGCTCGCGCATGTTCAGCTCGGTGATGATGTAGAAGACTGCGGTGAACAGGCAGCGGATGATCTCCTGTCTGTAATGTTCCTTGTCGCTGGCAAGAATCGTCTTGATGAGTTGGAACACCTGTCGGATCTCGTGCGTGTCCTGGGGTGTCACCCGCAGGCAGGGCTGTTTGCCGAAACGCATATAGACGGGCAGCGAGGCCGAAAGGTCTATCTGGATCTCGTTGATGAACGATTTGGAACAGGCGACGAAATAGGCCGCCGCATCGCTGGTGCTGGCTACCGTGCGGATCACGCGGTCGGGGCTGAAGAAGACGATCGTGTCGGGCACGACTTCGTACTCTTCCGTATCGATCGCTACGACGGCCGAACCGCTGGCCATGATGATCGCCGAGAAGCCGTCAATCAGGGCGGGGTAGTTACCCAGCGTATCGCGGTGGATGTCGAACGAAGCGATCACCAGGTCGTCCGACAGGTAATAAACGTCCCGCATCTCCTGCTTGATGCGGGAGATCGAAACTTTTTGCAGGGTTATCTCGTCCGCCACCATGCCAGTTTGCTGATCAGATTCTTGAAATAGGCGAACCGGCCCCGGCGGGGTGCCTCCGACAGCGGGCAGACGACGCGGAGCTCGTTGTGCAGACATTCGATGTGCAGCGGGAAATCGGCCCCCTTCTGTCCGTCCACGTCGGTAGGTTCGTTGATCGGCGAGGTGATGTCGAGCGTGCGGGCTCGGAAATGTTTTACCTGCGAGGGCCGACCGCCCAGCAGGTGACGGAGCATCGATACGACCGAGAAGAGCATGTTGCGCCTTTGCAGCAACAGACAGTCGAACATACCGTCCTTAATGCTCGAGCGGGGGGCAAGGTGGAATCCTCCGGCCGTTTCTCCGTTGAATATCAAGGCCATGAGCGATTCGAGGTCGAAGGCTTTGCCGTCGGCGAGAATTTGCAGCGGAATGCCGTGTACCGAGCGGAACTCCTTCACGCCCTCGATCAGGTAGGCCAGCTTGCCGATCTGGTGCTTGCGTTTGTCCGGCGTGCGCTGGGACGTGGTGGTGAAGATGCCGAAACTGAAGATATTAACGAAATAGTGGTCGTTCACGCGTCCGCAATCGACCCGCTCTTCCGTGCCGCCGAGGAGCTGCGCCGCCGCCTTGACCGGGTTTTTCTCCATGCCGAGCGCTCCGGCGAAGTCGTTGGCCGTACCTGCCGGGATGATGCCCAGCAGCAGGTCGAGGTGCTTCTCCTTCATCCGATTGACCACGTAATTGACCGTGCCGTCGCCGCCCGCCACGACCACCAGATCGACCGTTTCGTGTCCATTGAAAGGGTTGCGGCTGAAATCGATCGGGCCGTCTACGATCGAGTAGCCGGCCTGCCGGAACATTTCGCCGATGGCTTGGGAATCTTTTTCGATTTTTCCTTTTCCCGACTGGGGGTTATAGAGAAATAGAACTTGTTTCATTCGTACGCAATGGGATTATTCTGGAATCATCATTTCTTGCATCGCCGGCGAGCAGTAAATTTCGTAGCCGTCTTTTCCGTCGTCGAGGATGAAATAGACCTTCGCGTCGGGAATTTCCCGGGAGAGGGTGATGGCCTTGTCCGCGCCCAGGCTCAAATACATGGTCGCCATGGCGTCGGCTTCGGCGCAGTTGTCCGCGACCACGGTGGCGGAAAGCAATCGTGACGTGACGCTGCGGCCCGTTGTCGGGTCGATCGTGTGGGATATCTTATTGCCTGCGGCGTCGCGGTAGAAGCGGCGGTAGTTGCCCGAAGTGGCCAGGCCTCCTTCGCTCATGCGGATACGTCCGGTGAGATAGGCGCCGTCGGACATATTGCCGTCGAAGGGAGTTTCTATGCCGATCCGCCAGGGAATGCCTTTGCTGCTGACACCCTGGCAGCGGCATTCGCCGCCGATCTCCACCAGATAGTTCTTCGCGCCGCAGCGCTCCATGAGGGCCGCGACCAGATCGACCGTATAGCCCTTGGCGATCGAGTTGAAATCGAGCTGTACGCGGGGATCGTCCTTCACGAGCCTGCCGTCCCGGATATGGACGCGCCGGTAACCTACGAATTGCAGGAGCGAATCGAGGTTCGGGGTGCGTTCCGCCTCGTGCCCGGCGAATCCCCAGGCATCGACCAGCGGCTTGACCGTCACGTCGTAGTGACCTTCGCTCAAGCGGCTGAACCGTTCGGCCAGACGGAGGTTGTAGATGATATGTTCGTCGAGCGAGTCGGTCTCTCCCCGGTTGATGCGGCTCAGCAGGGAGGTGGAGTCGAAAATCGACATCGAAGCCTTGGCTTCGGCGTCGATTTGCATAATGGCCCGGTAGAGTTCCTGTGCGGTGCAGTCCGTGATGTCGCCCGTTGCCTGGAAAGTCGTACCCAGCATCGCGCCGCTTGCCGTAAGGTACTCTGCGCGGCGGTCGCAGCTCGCTGCAAGGACCAGAACGATAACGGTGTAGAGCAGCAGGGCGATCTTTTTCATGTTCTATGTGTCTTCTTTTTTGGCAAAAATAGTGTTTTTCGCTCCGGTTTGCAAAAAAAGAGGGCTCTTCAGCTAAAAAATTGTATTCGTTTAAGTTGGTTATTGTGAATTAAGTTCGTACCTTTGCGCCACGCTCTGGCGTTATTCACGGTAAGGGGAATGCGTCGTAGAGTGGAACTAAATAAACTTTTGAAAATGGGTTATTTATCAGCTGAAAAAAAGCAGGAGCTTTTCGGTAAGTACGGAAAGTCCAACACCGACACGGGTTCTCCCGAGAGCCAGATCGCGCTGTTCTCGTTCCGTATCAACCACCTTACGGAACACCTTCGTAGCAACAAACACGACTTCGGTACACAGCGTGCGTTGCTGCGTCTGGTCGGCAAGCGCCGCCAGTTGCTGGAGTATTTGAAAGAGGTCGATATCGAGCGCTACCGAGCAATCATCAAGACGCTCAATCTCCGTAAATAGTCCCGGAGGCAGAAAAATGGGGTTGGCCAAAGTTTCTTTTGGCAGCCCCATTTGTAATTTGGAACATACATTTTGACGTAAAAATATCTATGGAAGAAAAGAAGTTGTACAATGCAGTCCGGAAGACGATCACGCTGGCAGACGGCCGCGAAATCATGATCGAAACGGGCAAACTGGCCAAGCAGGCCGACGGCTCCGTCGTGGTGAAGATGGGAGATACGATGCTCCTGGGAACGGTGGTAGCCGCCAAGGACGCGAAACCCGACACCGATTTTATGCCGCTCCAGGTGGAGTATAAGGAGAAATATGCCGCTTGCGGTCGCTATCCCGGCGGCTTCATGAAGCGTGAGGGCAAGGCTAACGACAGCGAGATCCTCGTAGCCCGTCTGATCGACCGTGCGCTGCGCCCCCTGTTCCCGTCGGACTATCACGCCGAGGTATATGTGACCGTGAACCTGATTTCGGCGGACAAAGATATTCAGCCCGATGCTCTGGCCGGACTGACCGCATCGGCTGCACTGGCTGTTTCGGACATCCCGTTCGGCGGTCCGATTTCGGAGGTGCGCGTGGCTCGTATCGGCGGCCAGTACGTCATCAACCCGACCTTCTCGCAGATGCAGGACGTCGATCTGGACATCATGGTCGGCGGCACCATCGACAATATCCTGATGGTCGAGGGCGAGATGAAGGAGGTTTCCGAGGAGGTGATGCTCGGAGCCATCAAGTTCGCGCACGAAGAGATTAAGAAACACTGTGCCGTACAGATCGAACTTTCGAAGGAGCTGGGCAAGGACGTGAAACGGACCTATTGCCACGAAGTGAATGACGAAGAGTTGCGTCAGACCATCATTCGGGAGCTTTACGACAAGGCTTACGCCATCGCCACCAGCGGTACGATGAAGCACGAGCGCGAAGATGCCTTCAATGCGCTGGAGGCCGAGTTCGCCGCCCGTTTCTCGGAAGAGGAGCTGGTCGAGAAGGCGCCGCTGATTCACAAATATTTCCACGACGACGTGCAGAAGAAGGCCATGCGCAACATGATCCTCGACGAGGGCAAGCGCCTGGACGGCCGCCGCACGGACGAAATCCGCCCCATCTGGTGCGAGGTGGGCTACCTGCCCGCCGCTCACGGTTCGGCGATCTTCACGCGCGGTGAAACGCAGTCGCTGACTACGGTGACCCTCGGTACGAAGATGGATGAGAAGGTCAAGGACGAAGTGCTGGTACAGGGTACCGAGCAATTCGTGCTGCACTATAATTTCCCGCCTTTCTCGACAGGCGAGGCCAAAGCCGCCCGCGGCCTGAGCCGCCGCGAGATCGGCCACGGTCACCTGGCTTGGCGCGCGCTGAAGCCGATGGTTCCCGTCGGAGAGGAGAATCCCTATGCCGTGCGTGTGGTGTCGGATATTCTCGAGTCGAACGGCTCGTCGTCGATGGCGACGGTTTGTGCCGGTACGCTGGCGTTGATGGATGCCGGCGTGAAACTCAAGAAACCCGTTTCGGGTATTGCCATGGGTCTGATTTCGGATTCCGCGACCGGTCGTTGGGCGGTGCTTTCCGACATCCTGGGCGATGAGGACCACCTGGGCGACATGGACTTCAAGGTGACGGGTACCAAGGACGGTATCACGGCTACCCAGATGGATATCAAGGTAGACGGTTTGTCTTACGAGATCCTTGAGAATGCTTTGGCTCAAGCGAAAGAGGGTCGTATGCATATCTTGGGCAAGATATTGGAGGCTCAACCGGAAGCTCGTGAGGATTTGAAACCTCATGCACCTCGTATCGAGACGATGATTATCGGTAAGGAATTCATCGGTGCGGTAATCGGCCCGGGCGGTAAGATCATCCAAGGTATCCAAGAGAAAACGGGAGCTACGGTATCTATCGATGAGGTAGACGGCGTAGGAAAGATCGAGATCTCCGGCACGAATAAGGCTACGATCGACGCGGCTGTCAAGGCGATCAAGGCGATCGTCGCTGTTCCTGAGATCGGAGAGGTTTATGAAGGAAAGATTTCCTCTATCATGCCTTATGGTGCGTTCGTTGAGTTCATGCCGGGCAAGGATGGTTTGCTTCACATTTCCGAGATCGATTGGAAACGTCTGGAGACCGTTGAGCAAGCCGGCTTGAAGGAAGGCGATACGGTTTCTGTCAAGTTGGTTGATATCGATCCGAAGACAGGCAAGTTCAAACTTTCCCGCAAGGTATTGCTTCCGAAACCGGAAGGTTACGAGGAACGTCCGCCAAGACCAGAAAGAGGAGATCGCGGACCTCGTCCAGACCGTGGTGATCGTGGAGACCGTGGTCCTCGCCGCGAACGCCAGGATTAAGAATCGGTAAAACACATACGTGTATAATTTCTAAACAACTCCCGCCCCATATTTTGAGGGACGGGAGTTATTTTTTATACGCAACACTCTTTTTATCCTTCACCTTCTATCTGTATACCATATATTTCAAGCACCCCCAGGGTGAAGGCCCAAAAACACTTGCCTTCACCTTTTATAAGCATTAAAAAAACAAAGTACAGAATAAATAGGTGAATGAGAAAGCAATAACTATCCGCAACATTTAATCAAAATAGCCTATAACCTATCCGGAAAAAGGATATAGGCTGTAAACAAAAAAGGTATAGCCTGTTCCAAGCAAGCCTATATCCTTTTGGAAAGGACAAGCATCGCTTCCGGACAAACGCCAACCGGACAAGTTCGACCCGCCGACCCATACTCTTGCCTATTCGGTCTGAAAGAAATACGGACGAAGCAACTACTATCTGTATTATCAGCTACGGAAGCTGTAAAATTGGGTGAGATAATCAACAGAAACTGAATGTATACTATATAGAATATGTAGCATAACCAGTAAAGAATACAGAATCCATTTCGATACAATTACCATCGAAACAGAAAAAATTAACGAAAACCGCATCTATAAAGGTATCAGACTACACATAACGGCTCTCTATAAAAAGAGGGAATGATTTTTTCACTCCCTCCCTTTTTATATGAATGCAAAGCACGTCTTACTTGCTGCAAGTGCAACGCGGTTTGATCTGTTTGAAGAAATCGTTACCCTTGTTGTCTACCAGGATAAATGCTGGAAAATCTTCCACTTCGATCTTCCAGATCGCTTCCATGCCCAATTCGGGATATTCCACACATTCGATGCTCTTGATGTTGTTCTGGGCCAGAATTGCAGCCGGGCCGCCGATACTTCCCAAATAGAAACCACCATATTTCTGGCAAGCATCCGTCACCTGTTGGCTACGGT
>OHUF01000770.1_pt1 | contig 12811 bp, 8 predicted proteins | sample 1579131 | NCBI WGS metagenome assembly OHUF01 (sample SAMEA3879553, study PRJEB24766) | human gut metagenome | biome: human-associated habitat; feature: feces | place: USA | collected 1985/1987 | reverse complement strand
AAGCTGTAGATACAGATACTCTGGAATTTGACGGAAAGAAAGTCAGAGATGCAGAGAGCGGCAAAGAAGTTTCATTAGTGGACATCGCAACAGCATCTATGTGCAACAATAATGAAACTTTCCAGGTGACAGAGACAAACAGTTCTCCAGTATCCCCACCACCATTTATGGTAGGAATGGTTGAGATTGAGCTTGATAAAGAGACAGGACATATTGAAATCTTAGATTATGTTGCGGTCGTAGATTGTGGAACACCAGTCAATCCAAATCTTGCAAGAGTTCAGGTAGAAGGCGGGCTCGGTCAGGGAATCGGAATGGCATTGTATGAGGGTGTTGATTACACACCAAATGGATATGTAAAACAAAATTCTTTCATGCAGTATAAAGTTCCAGCAAGAGTCGATGTTGGAAAGCTTCGTGTAGAATTTGAGAGCAGTTATGAGCCAACAGGACCATTTGGAGCAAAATCCATTGGAGAGATCGTTATCAACACACCATCTCCAGCATTAGCCCATGCCGTATTTAATGCAACCGGATTATGGATCCGAGAATTGCCGATCACCAGTGAAAAGATCGTTATGGGATTATTGGAGAAAGAATAATATAACATGGATAAAATAAAAGCAGCGGTCATTTATCTTGCATCAGGAAACAGCAAACGTTTCGGTCAGGAGAATAAATTATTGCAAATGATCGGAACCAAGCCAATGTATCGTTATGGATTGGACCGATTGATCGATCTATGCAAAGATCATGAAGGGTTTGAGATCATTGTTGTCACACAGTATCAGGAAATTATGAAGCAAACGCAATACGACCCAATAATGACAGTGTTTTGTCCAGAAAGTAAATATGGGATTTCATGGTCGATCAAAGCAGGGATCAAAGCAGCGAAAGATGCAGAATTCTATACATTTTTCGTAGCAGACCAGCCCAATATGAAAAGAGAGACAATCGAAAGATTTCTCTCTTTTATGGCAGATGAATCTTGTGAACTTGGCTGTGTCAGAACAGAAGAAAACCTTGGAAATCCCGTATGGTTCTCAAAGAAATATAAACGAGAATTGTTATCGCTTACAAAAGATCAAGGTGGCAAGAAAATCCTCAAAAAACACATAGAAAATGCCAGATTTTTCAAGGTATTGGAAGAAACTGAACTTTGCGATATAGATTATCCAAAAGAAATGCAAGCAATGCTTGCAAAGCGAAGCAAAAGTAGTTAAAATATTATTTAAAATACAAAAGAGCGTGGAGGCCAAGTGATGGAATTATTAAAAGAGAGAATTCGAAAAGATGGAGTCGTGAAAGAAGGAAATGTCCTCAAAGTAGACCGCTTTTTGAATCATCAGATGGATGTAAAATTATTCCGTGAGATCGGTAAAGAATTTAAGAAACGTTTTGAAGGCGAAGATATCAATAAGATCCTTACGATCGAGGCATCAGGAATCGGAATCGCCTGTGTTGTGGCAGAGATTTTTGATGTACCAGTCGTATTTGCAAAGAAAACACAGACAAAGAACATCGCGGGAGATGTATATACAACAAAGGTAGAATCATTCACACATGGAAGAGTCTACGATATCATTGTATCTAAAGAATTCTTAGGAGAAGGAGATCATGTATTGCTGATCGACGATTTCCTTGCTAACGGTAAAGCTTTAGAAGGATTAGCGAAATTAGTCAAAGATTCCGGAGCAGAACTGGTCGGAGCAGGAGTTGTGATCGAGAAAGGATTCCAGCCAGGAGGAGATTTCTTAAGAAAACAGACACACTTAGAATCTCTTGCGATCGTAGATGCTATGGACGAGAAAACAGGAGAAATCACATTCCGTGAATAATGTCTTTGACGTTTTTGTAGGTAGTCTTGCATGTATGTGACAGAAATAAAAGAAAAACAAATATTTAAAAGAATCAAGGTGGCAACTCCGCATTTTTGCCACCTTGATTCTTTTAAATATTTGTTTTTCTTTTATTTCTGTCACATACACATGAAGTCTATTCAAACCACTACACAGTGTGTATGTTTTACTGTATTAGCATTAATAATATCTGTCCACCTCTATAAAAATTAAAAAACGATAACGTTTAACATACACCCATCAGCTTGAATTTTATTAATTTTATACAAGAATGTCTTCAGGTATTCATAAAAAGATAAAGAAAGATAGCGGTACGAAATGGTAGAATTCCATAGGATTTTTTGCAAAATCGCAGCCAACACGGGCACTGTTTGAACGCAGTGAGTTGTGCAGGAGTGTTGGCGGATCAGCGTTTTGCAAAAAATCCGTCAATGGAATTCGTTTTTCGTACCGCTATCTTTCTTTATCTTTTTATGAATACTCGACACATTCCCGTCATACAATTAAAAAATTTTACAAAAACTTATCATTCCCATGTACCTTTCCTTAATCTCACAAGTTTATAGTTAAACACAACAGAGAATGATTGACTATATCAAAGGAGGATCTTATTGTGAGAACAATTCGCAGAAACATAGCAAGAAATGCAAAAAAATATGCAGCAAAAGCAACTGTATCAGCCATGATGTTAGCAGGCGGAGTTATGATGGCATCTCCAATCCTTTCATCAACAGTCAGCGCAGCGACAGAACATTGGAATGATGCATCTGCTTCTAAAACAGAAAGCTGGTCCACATGGAAAGCAAACTGGGATAAATACAGCACAAACTATGAAAATGTATCTTTAACACCAGGAGCGACAGAATCACAGCTTAATTTTGCATACTACAGCAAGACAGAAGAAACACCAAAAGTTAAGATCGCAACAAAAGCAGATATGTCTGATGCAAAAGAAGTCGAAGGAAAACAGACACAGGCAGTAGCGATCGAAGGTGTTCAGTACTATTCAAATAAAGCATCTGTAAATGACCTGAAAGAAAATACAACTTACTACTATCAGGTATTCCAGAACGGAAAATATCAGGATGCACAGAAATATTCTACAAAATCATTTAAAAATTATTCTTTCTTATATGTAGGAGATCCTCAGATCGGAGCATCTTCAGGACAGACAAGTACTGAAGGAGATGCGATGAAAGATAATAACTATGCAGCAAGAAATGATAGTTATAACTGGAACAACGTATTAAATAATGCAGTAAAACAGAATCCAAATCTAAGTTTTGTTGCATCCGCAGGAGATCAGGTAAATAACAATAACAATGAAAAACAGTATGCAGGTTACCTTGGAGCAGATGCTTTGAGATCTCTTCCAGTAGCAACAACGATCGGAAACCACGATTCTGGATCAGCACAGTATGAGATGCATTACAACAATCCAAATGCATTTGATACAAGTGGATATAGAAATACAGCAAAGTATACAGAAGGAAAGACAGCAGCAGGAACAGACTATTATTACACATATGGAAATACATTATTTATCGTATTAGACACAAACAATTACAACTGTGCAACTCACGAAAATGTTATGCGTAAAGCGATCAAAGAAAATCCAAATGTAAAATGGAAAGTTGTAATGTTCCACCAGGACATTTATGGATCAGGATATGATCATTCAGATTCTGACGGAATGGTTTTAAGAACACAGTTAACACCATTAATGGATAAATATGATATTGATGTTGTACTTCAGGGACATGACCATACATACTCCAGAACATATCAGTTACAGAGTGATGGACAGGCACATGATAAATTCGCAAAAACAGAAAATACAGCAAATTACGCAAAAGAAAACAACTGCTACGAAATCGTTGATACAACAAAAGGTGGAACGGTTGTAAATCCAAAAGGAACTGTATATTTAGAAGCAAACTCAGCAACAGGATCTAAATTCTACAATCTGATCACAGCAAAACAGGATTTCATTTCTGAGAGAAGCCAGACATGGACACCAAGTTATTCTGTAGTCAATGTAACAGATGACTCTTTTGAAGTTACAACATACGATGCGGACACAGGAAAAGTATTAGACGGATCATCTTCATATAAGATCGTGAAGAAAGCAGAAGATACCAAAAAAGATGATGAGAACTCAAATACAACAAAGAAAGATGATACAACAGTAGTACAGACAAAAGACCAGACGATCACAGCAACAGCATCTTATAAGAAGAGTGAAACATCCAAAGCATTTAAATTAAATGCAAAAACAAATGGAAATGGAAAACTCACTTACACAACATCAAACAAAGCAGTTGCAACAGTTGATGCCGCAGGAAAAGTAACAGTCAAAGGACTAGGAGTTGCCAAGATCACAGTCAAAGCAGCAGCAACTACAGACTACAAAGCAGCTTCCAAAACAGTTACAGTGACTGTAGCACCAAAGAAACAGAGTATCTCTTTAGTAAATAAGATCAAAAAACAGCTAACGATCAAATGGAAAAAGAATACGAAAGCATCAGGATATCAAGTTGTATATTCTACAAACAAGAAATTTACAGGTAAAAAGACAGTAAGAAAAGCGAAAACAACAACATCTTACAAGATCAAAGATCTGAAAAAAGGGAAAAAATATTACGTAAAAGTCCGTTCTTACAAAACAGTAAATGGAAAACGTATTTATGGAGCCTACAGCACAGCCAAAAAAGCAACAATCAAATAGAGATGATAAAGAATTAGTGTCGTAACTTAATTTATCAGACAGAGCAAAAGCCTGCGCCCGGAATGATAGATCCGGACACAGGCATTCTCTGATTTTTCTTTATAAATAAAAGGCTACGATTTATAGAAAGAAGACAACTTATGGAAAAAGCAGTATCATGGAAAAAAATCTTGATCCTCGCAATAGCAGTGTGTTTATTTGCAGGGATCATAGTCAAATGCAACCAGTTTCAGAAAACGCCATTGGCATCCTATAAAGGACAAAAATATGAAAAAGCAGTTGTAACAAAGATCATCAAAGATAATCTTGCAGAAGACGGAAGTCGTTATGGAACGCAGAAAGTCCTGGTTAAAATGACAACGGGAACCTACAAAGGAAAAGAAAAACAGGCGATCAATCCAAGCGGAACTTTATTTGGAGCTGACTGTAAAGTAGGAGCAAGGATCATCGTGATCGTAAATAAAAGTGGAACAAATGTAGGATTTACCGTATATAGTCAGGACCGTACCATGGCAATCTATGGATTTGCGTTGATCTTTGCAGCGGTGGTATGTGCGATTGGTGGGAAAAAAGGTGTTTATGCTATTTTAAGCCTTGTATTTGCATTTGCATGTATTATCGGTATTATGTTTCCGATGATGTATCGTGGAATTTCACCGATCGTGTTGACGATTATTGTAGCAGTGTTGACAACGATCGTAACATTAGGACTTCTTGGTGGATATTCGAGCAAAACAGTGTCCGCGATCCTTGGAACAGCGATCGGAGTCATGATCGCAGCAGTGGCAGCGATGGCATTTGGAAAAGCAGCAGGGATCACAGGATATAATGTATCGGATATTGAAGCATTGAACTATGTCGGACAAAATACAAAGATAAAGATCGGAGAATTGCTTTTTGCCGGAATCATCATTTCAGCATTAGGAGCCGTCATGGACGTTGGTATGTCCATTGCATCTACGATTCAGGAAATTTATGAAACAGACAAAGCACTGTCCATGAAACGACTTTTTGTATCAGGAATCAATGTTGGAAGAGATATGATGGGAACGATGACGAATACACTGATCTTTGCTTATGTGGGCGGTGCAATAACAACATTAGTGATCAATTACGCATATGATCTAAGCTACAGACAGTTAGCGAACTCTTATGTGATCGGAATTGAGATCATGCAAGGACTATCTGGAAGTCTTGGTGTTGTATTAACAGTACCGATTACAGCATTGATTGCATCATTTCTTGCAGTGCGCAAAAAATAAATTTTATAATTCATAAAATAAATCATAAATACGGTCTATGGATTTTATAAAAAACATCTATAAATCTATTGACACAGAAAAAAATTTCATGTATCGTAAAAACATCAAAACAAGGAGAAACTAAGATGACAACAAGTAAGATGAATAATTGCACATTTTATTACTTTAGCTTTCAGGGTTATTATTTTTATCCTGACTATTTTTGTTGCAATGAATCATCGCCAAAACTTATGTCACTTTAAACCGACAGAGTAAAACATTTAAGGCATGCATTCTTGCAACAGAGTGCATGCCTTTTCTTTTTACTCAAAGAAACAAAGGCCGCACCAGAGAAGCAGGATAGAAACGACTTGCCAGGAAAGGACGAACATCATGATTATTATTTTAAAGAAACAGGCAGAAGAAGCAAAGATCAACGCATTAAAGAAAGAGATGGAAGAGCAGGGACTGGGAATCCACGAATCCGAAGGTGTTAATACAAGGATCCTTGGATTAGTGGGAGATACATCTGTTGTAGATATGCGTCATATCATGGCAAACAGCATCGTTGAAAATGTACAGCGTATTCAGGAGCCATACAAGAAGGCCAACAGAAAATTCCATCCAAACGATACAGTTGTTGATGTAAATGGAGTAAAGATTGGTGGTGGAAACTTCCAGGTGATCGCAGGACCATGTTCTATTGAGACAAAAGAACAGATCACAGAAGTCGCAAACGATGTGAAGAATTCTGGTGCAGGATTATTAAGAGGAGGAGCTTTCAAACCAAGAACTTCCCCATACTCTTTCCAGGGACTTCATGGAGAAGGATTAGAATTATTATTAGAAGCTAAGAAAGCAACAGGACTTCCAGTTGTTACAGAGATCATGGATGCAAGTCATCTTCCATTATTCGAAGATGTGGACCTGATTCAGGTTGGAGCAAGAAATATGCAGAACTTTGAATTATTAAAAGAATTAGGAAAGATCAACAAACCAATCTTATTAAAGCGAGGACTTGCAGCAACGATCGAAGAATGGTTAATGAGTGCAGAATACATTATGGCAGGTGGAAATGAAAATGTAATCCTTTGTGAAAGAGGAATCCGAACATACGAGACAGCTATGAGAAATACATTAGATCTTTCTGCAATCCCTATGATTAAGAAGAAATCCCATCTTCCAGTCATGGTAGATCCATCTCATGCAACAGGAATCAGAGATATGGTAGAGCCAATGGCATTAGCAGCGATCGCAGCTGGGGCCGATGGATTAATGGTAGAAGTTCATAATGATCCAGCCAAAGCATTATGTGATGGACCACAGTCACTGACACCAGAACAGTTTGATACATTGATGAAGAAGGTAAATAAGACAAGAGAATTCTTTCAGGCATTATAACTAGAAAAAATCTTGCTGAGAATTGTAAATTGGGATATACTATAACTAAAGAAAGAAAAAGACAACCCGGGAATCCATTGATTTCCGGGTGTTTGTCAGTTTTATAGATTCTAGGGAAAAAGGAGAGATATCTTATGAAAGTAATCGTCGGACTGGGGAATCCGGGAAAGAAATATGACAACACAAGACACAATATTGGATTTGAAGCCCTTGATTATATTGCAGACAAAGAAGGCATAAGTATAAATACAGGGAAACACAAAGCATTGATCGGAACTGGTTATATGGGAGGAGAAAAAGTCCTTCTTGTGAAACCACAGACATTTATGAACTTAAGCGGGGAAAGTCTTCGTCCAATCATGGATTTCTATAAATTAGAGCCAGAAGATTTTATCATTATTCATGATGATATCGACCTTGATGTTGGAAGACTGCGTATCCGAAGAAAGGGAAGTGCAGGGGGACATAATGGACTGAAAAGTATCATCAGTCATTTAGGAAGTATGGATTTCCCAAGGGTGAAGATCGGTGTTGGAGAGAAACCAAAAGGATATGATCTGGCAGATTATGTATTAGGACATTTTACAAAAGAAGAACAGGCAATCTTTGCGGAACGTTTTGATGAAGTGTACGATGCAGTACAGCTGATCGTTATGGGCGACATCACAGAAGCGATGAACCGCCACAATAAGAAAAAGTAGGGATAGAAAGTGTTAGAAAATATATTAAAAGACGATCCGGTATACAGACAATTAAAGGATGAGGTCGAAGATTACTGTGGCCCGGTTCTTGTATCAGGATGCACCGATACAGCCAAATGGCATCTGACCAGTCTGATCGGAAATCATAAGAAAAAGCAATTTAAGATCATCATCGTACCAGACGAGAACAAAGCAAGACAATGGGTCGAGGCAAGTCATTTCTTTGGAGAAAAGGTTCAGTATATTCCAGCAAAAGATCCATTATTCTATACAGCCGATGTTCATGGAAATGCAATCGCAAGAGACCGTATGCTGGCGATCAAGAAGATCGTGGATGACAAATGTGGAACCTTTGTGATGACGATCGATGCTGTGATGGATCAGGTTGTTCCATTAAGTGATATCAAGAATCATAAGATGACGTTTAAAATGGGAGAGACACTGGAAGAGGCAACGATCGCAGAAGAATTTGTTGCCAGAGGCTACGAAAAAGCACCATTTGTTGAGGCTCCAGGCGAGTTTGCTGTGCGAGGAGGAATCATTGATATTTTCCCATACACGCAGGAAAGCCCATATCGTATCGAACTATGGGGAGATGAAATTGATTCGATCCGAAGTTTTGATAAAGAAAGCCAAAGATCCATCGAAGAAGTCGATGCTCTGACCATTTATCCGGCATCAGAGATCATTTTAAACCAGCCAAGGATTGAACATGGTCTTCGAAATATGGAAGAAGATTATGAGAAGTTATCACAGAAGTTTAAAAAAGAAAAAAAATATGATCAGGAAGCCCGCCTAAGAAAAGAAATGGACCGTGTTCGTGAGGAATTAAGGGAACTTCATATGTTGATCGGAGTAGAAGGTTATCTCCCATATTTTTATGAAAATACAGAATGCATCTTAGATTATTTTCCAGAAGAAAGCATGATCTATATGGATGAACCAAAACATATCAGAGAACGTGCAGATGCATTTTATCTGGAATTCTCAGAGAGTATGAAAAGCCGTCTGGAAGGTGGGTATCTTCTGCCTAAACAGGCAAATACGGTGACAGATTATGAGAGTATTTTATATCAGATCGAGAAACATAAGATGCTATGTTATTCGATTTTATCTGCTGAGATCAATGATTTTAGAGTTGCTAGAACCTTATTTATGGATACAAAATCCATTCAGTCTTATAACAACAGTTTTGAGCAGTTAGTCAAAGATCTTACCAAATATCAGAGTAAGGACTACAGAATCGTTGTTGCTTCTCCATCTGTTACAAGAGCGAAACGTCTAAGCAGTGATCTGAGAGAAAATGGTTTGGTTGTGACATATGATAAGGACTTGAAATATGGAGTGGAAGCAGGGCAGATTGTTGTCACAGCAGGAAAGCTTCTGACAGGAATTGAATATCCGGCAGCCAAATGGGTATTGATCTCAGAAGGAGACATTTTCAAAGGAAGAGAAGAAAAAAAGCGCCGAAAGAAAGAGAAGAAAAAACAAGGAGAAAAGATCCGAAGTTTTGCAGATATCAATATCGGTGATTACGTTGTTCATGAAAAACATGGAGTCGGTATTTACCGCGGAATCGAAAAGATCACAACAGATGGGGTTGAAAAAGACTACATCAGTATTGAATATCAGGGCGGTGATAATTTATTTATTTTAGCATCAGCCCTAGATCAGATCGCAAAATACGCAAGTGCAAATGCAAGAAAGCCGAAACTTCATAAATTAGGTGGAAATGAATGGAAGAAGACGAAAACACGTGTCAAAGGTCAAGTCAAAGATATTGCGGAAGAACTCGTGCAGTTATATGCACTAAGACAGGCAAAAGAAGGATATGTCTATGACAAGGACACTGTATGGCAGAAAGAGTTTGAAGAATTATTTCCATACGATGAAACGCAGGATCAGTTAAATGCGATCGATGATACGAAAAGGGATATGGAAAGCAAGAAGATCATGGACCGACTGATCTGTGGAGATGTTGGCTATGGCAAGACAGAAGTAGCGATCCGTGCAGCATTTAAGGCAGTAGACAATGGAAAACAGGTGGCGTATCTCGTACCAACCACAATCCTTGCACAGCAGCATTACAATACATTTGCACAGAGATTTCATGATTACCCGATCACCGTACGTATGATGTCCAGATTTTGTACAGCAAAAGAGCAGAAAGAGACGATCGAAGGACTCAAAAATGGAACGGTAGATGTCGTGATCGGAACGCATCGCTTATTGTCCAAAGACATGCAGTATAAGAATCTGGGACTGCTCGTAATTGATGAAGAACAGCGTTTTGGAGTGACACATAAAGAAAAGATTAAGACAATGAAAAAAGATGTCGATGTCTTATCATTATCTGCTACACCAATTCCAAGAACCTTGCATATGAGTCTGATCGGAATCCGTGACATGAGTGTATTAGAAGAACCACCGCATGACCGAAGAGCGATCCAGACATATGTTATGGAATATAATGAAGAACTGGTCAAAGAAGCGGTCTACCGCGAAATGACACGTGGCGGGCAGGTATATTATGTGTATAACCGTGTCAATAATATCGCAGAAGTGACAGCCGAATTACAGAGATTGCTTCCAGATGCGAAAGTTGCATTTGCACATGGACAGATGAAAGAACGCGAACTGGAAGAGATCATGATGGGATTTATGAACCATGAGATCGATGTATTGGTATCTACAACGATCATCGAGACAGGACTAGATATTCCGAATGTAAATACAATGATCATTCACGATGCCAACCAGCTTGGGCTGTCCCAGTTGTATCAGTTAAGAGGACGTGTCGGAAGATCAAATCGAAATGCATTTGCATTTTTGATGTACAAAAAGAACACACTGTTAAAAGAAACCGCAGAAAAACGATTACAGGCGATCCGGGAATTTACAGATCTGGGATCTGGTTATAAGATTGCAATGCGAGATCTGGAGATCCGTGGAGCAGGAAATCTTTTGGGACAGGCACAATCCGGTCATATGGAAGCAGTTGGATACGATCTGTATTGCAAGATGCTGAATGAAGCAGTCTTGAGATTAAAAGGCGAATTAAAAGACGAGGATGAATTTGACACAACACTCGATCTCGACATCAATGCATTTATTCCATCAACGTATGTGTATAATGAATATCAAAAACTGGAATTATACAAACGTATTTCATCTATTGAATCCAAAGATGAAATGGAAGATATGACAGACGAGTTGATCGACCGTTTTGGGGAAATGCCGAAAGCAGTCCACAATCTGTTATATGTTGCATATTTGAAATCATTAGCTCACCACGCTTATATGACAGATGTGAAACAAAAAGGAGAAAAAGTCTCATTTGAAATGAAACCAGATGCAGCCGTGGATGTAGAAAAAATTCCAGCGATATTAGAAGAATACAAACGTGAATTATCCTTCCAGGCAGGCAAGAATCCAACATTTGTACTGGATCTGTCAAAGACAAAGAAAGTGAAGCAGTTAGAAAAGATTGAACATTGTGTGAACTCGCTCAATTCATTGATAATCCGATAAGTTTGTGCTATAATATCGCCAGACATTAGCCTAATATAATCATAATATGAAGGAGAAAATGAAATGAAGAAATTAGCAAAGAAGTTGCTATGTTTAACTGCAGTTCTTGCGTTAACTCTTTCTTTATTTACAGGATGTAAAAGCAAGAATGAGAAGACATTATTTGAATATGCAGGACAAGAAGTAACATTCCAGGAAGCACATGTATATGCAAGAATCATGCAGTATCAGGCAGAAGCTCAGTACGGAGCATACTTCGGAGACAGCATGTGGTCTATGCAGGTCGGAACAGACAGCAAAGGAAAGAAGATCACAATGCAGCAGTCTGTCAAAGACAGCGTTATCAACCAGTTAAAACAGATCAAAGTTTTAGCAGCACACGCAGACGACTACAACGTGAAGTTAACAAAATCTGAGAAGAAGCAGATCAAAGAAAGCGTAACTGCCTTCGCAAAAGACTCAACAGGTAAGAAAGTCATGAAGAAGACAGAAGCAGATAAAGATATGATCCAGAAACTGTACGAAGAAAGCACGATCGCAAGTAAAGTTATGCAGGCGATCATCAAGAAAGCAAACGTCACAGTAACAGATGACGAAGCCAAAACTGTCAAAGTCTACAAACTTGTCTTCACAACAAAGACAACAGACAGCAAGACAGGAAAAGAAAAAGACATGACAGCCGCTGAGAAGAAAGATCAGCTAAAGAAAGCAAAATCTGCATTAAAGATGATCAAGAAAGGCCAGAGTATCAGCTCTGTAGCTAAGAAGTTCAGCGTAAACTCTGACAACGAAGAATCCTATACAAAAGGAAAAGCCACATTAGGAACAAAATTCGAAACAGCAGCAGCAAAACTTAAGAAGAACCAGGTAAGCGGAGTCGTAGAATTAGACGATGCATACGTGATCATCAAGATGTTAAATCCAAACGACACAACAGCAGCTGCATCAAACAAATCCACACTGCTTCAGGAAAAACAGCAGGCAGCATACGAGAAAGTCTACAAGAAGTGGACAAAAGATGCTGACAAGAAGTATAAGGGAACATATACTTTTGCAAAAGAGGACTTAATGGATGAAGAGGGCAATCCTATTAAAAGTGGAACAGTAGTTGTTTTATTAAACGGCTCATCACAGGGAATTGATCCTGAATATTCAGATGTATCAAAGTGGCCGGGAGATTACACAATGACACTTACAAGTGATACAAAGGGCAAGGCAACAATTGAACTGTTAATAGACGGAAAAGTTGTAAAAACAGATAAGGTTAAACTAAAATAAAATCAGGTGCCGTGGTAAATGCTACGGCACCTTTAATGAAATTAAGTGGAATAAGAAGGTATGCAGGGAAAA
>OHUF01000759.1_pt1 | contig 12980 bp, 8 predicted proteins | sample 1579131 | NCBI WGS metagenome assembly OHUF01 (sample SAMEA3879553, study PRJEB24766) | human gut metagenome | biome: human-associated habitat; feature: feces | place: USA | collected 1985/1987 | reverse complement strand
CGTCCGTCTGCCCCTTGTGCTTGAAATGCACTTCCACACCCTGACGCTTCAAGTTGGCGACAAGCACGTTCCAGTTGCCGCACCTGCCGATCTCCGTTTTGAGGATGTCGTAAAGTTCGTATTTCGTCTTGTCCGGCTCTTTCAGCCGCTCACGCTTGACGTTATCCTTGCCGTTTGCCATGTGAAGCCCGTACTTTTTAGTAAGCTTCTTGCATATACGGGTGCTGCGTAACCGCTCGTTCCTGTCCGAAATGGTATTACTGCTATTGTCGATGCGGTTGAAGGCGATATGTACGTGCGGATGTTCCTTGTCGAAGTGCCTGGCGATGAAGAACTGCGTATCACGGATGCCCATCCGCTCCATGTATTCAAGCGCGATGCCCGCCATTACGCGGTTCGTCAGGCGTGGCTCATCCTCTTTTGAAAAACTCAACGCAATGTGTCCGACAGGCTTCGACACCTTGTTGTTCATCTGCCATTGGACGTTGAAACTCATGGCGATGGTGTCCTTGTTTTCCATGAACAAGCCATCGAATGCGATAACTTGGGCATTCTTGTCTTTGTCAAGTATATAATCCACTACGCCCTTGAAGTCGTTTCCCTTTGTGATTTTTGCCATCATACTCCTATCTTGTTTATAAGTTCATGAATCCTTGCCACCGCCACCTTGCAGTCCCAACCGACTTCGGAATACCCTCCGGCGTTTGCCTTTCGCGCAAGCTGGTTGAGGTTGTTCGCCATGCCGCAGAGTTTGCGTACATGGTCTGTGTGTTCTTTCGACAACCGTTCCTTTACATAACCGTTTCGGAAACATTCCCTCATATACTCGCTCGGCGATGTTCCTGCATCATGTGCCTGCGTCAGCAAGCGGAAGTAGTCGGCTGCCGCCATCTTCACACCGATGCGATAACTCAGCCTTTCAGTCGCTCCTTTCTTCGGGCGACCTCCCTTGTTACGTTCCCTTTTCTGTTCCATGCTATATTTGTTTACTGTGAATACTGTATAGACCAACGGGATGTCCCTCCCTGCAATTTGAGTGGCGGGGAGCAAGCGGTTTCGGTACACCCGAAACACAAACTTGCTACCTCCCAATCCTTAAGGAATGAGTTTCGGGCATCTCCCGTTTTTCTCATTCGGGATGTCATAATCCCAACCCTTTCTTCTTGGGTTTTACGATAGTTCTTAGCGGTGGACTAACGGCTAATTTCTGCCGGATTCCACGCAGGTAATCGTTCAGGTCTTTATGCCCTTTGTAGTTGTCGGAGAAGTCGCGGATGCGTCCGGCGAACTTCCTTTCCAATTCCCGATACGCCTTTCTTCCCGCCTCGTCATTGTCGAGCATGCAGTGGATACGTCCATACCCGTGCAGCACATCTATAGCTTTGGAAACATTGGCGGTCGAATTGAGGATGACGTAATCCTGCCTGTCAAGGTCGGGCAAGTTCGAGCAGTTCCTCTTCCGCAACGTGAGGAATGAAAGATAGTCCATCATGCCCTCGAATACAAGGCATTTCTCTCTCGCTTCTCCCTGTTGCCGAATATGGCTGATGTCTTTGGGTGCGACACAGCCTTTGAAAAAACGGTTACGCACTTCAAATCCTCCCGCCACATTCGGAAAACCGATGGCGAAATAGGGCTTGCCGTTATGGGTGAAGTGGAGCTCTTTACATTGCGCCTTTGCCAAAGCGATGTTTATGCCCCGTTCCTGTAAGTAGCGGAGCAATGCCGGATGGGTGAGTTTCCTCACCTCCAGATGTTGGAAGCTCGGTTCGGATGCCTGCTGGCGAAAAGAGAAAGATATGGGACGGATGTGTGGTGCCTGTTCCGCTATCTTGCCAAGCAGATAAGGCACATGGTCGGATGCGTACAGTACCCCTGCAAGTGCGATGATGTTACCACCTCTTCCCAGTCCATAATCGAACCACAGGTTGCGGTCGGTGTTCACCTTGAACGAGGCTTCCGTTTCCTGACGGAACGGGGATTTATACCACAGGCAGTTTCCCTGTTGCTTTACGGGCGAATAACCCAAACTTTGCAGATAGTCCGCAATTTTGATTTGTTTTGCTTCTTGGATGTTCATGATATAATTTCTATGGATTTGATGATGACTGTAAAAACGTTGATTTGATGAATGAGATATGTATTGTCCTATACGTTAATGCTTTATATTCTCAACATCTTCTCAACAAACCACTCACAAATAGAGAATCCAACAAACTGATGCTGTTTCCCTCTCAACTTTTCTTTTCGATTGTTGAGAATTTGTTGAGAGTGTATGCTGTTTATTATCAGTATGGTTATATCATTATTCATCAATTCAACAAAAAAAGAATAGTATTACAGGGATTCAAGTTGTTCCCTTGTGACGGTGTAGAAACGACCGACTCTTTTTATCGGCTCATATCGGCACTCCCGATTGTAATTGAATTGGTAAGTGGTATATGTAAGCCCGTTAGAGGCAGGAGTAAGTTTCCAACATTCCTGCAATACCTTTCTGACTTGGTGCTTCTCCACCTTTACCTGCGAATGTACCAGCAAAAGAAGAATGTCGTTGTGGCAGAACGAGAATGTGTCCGTGCCGACACTTTCCATAATGTCAAGGATAAGTTCGCACATCTCTATCTCCAATCGGTTGCGGTTGCTGCGGATAATCTTCTGCAAGGCTTCGGTATGCAGCAAAGAGGGCGCAAACCACATACGGCTTTCCTTTTCGGTGGAAAGTTGTCTGTATTGCAGGTAATACAGAAAGGCAGGTATCTCAGCTTTCAGCTTTTGCAGGAAGTCTGTGTCATCGGATTGCAGACGGTCTATCTTGCGCACCCAATAGCGTGTTTCACCTGCATCAATGATAACAGGCAGATACTCGTTGTTGGAGCATAGCACGAACTTGGCAAAGAACGCTATCTCGTCACGGTCTTTGCCTTTGGCTTCCACCTTGTAGGAAAGTGTGGTGCTGAGGTTCTTCAACCGCTCGCTGTCCTCCCTGCGGTTGAGCAATACCTCGTCCACCACGATGAGTAGTTTTCCTGCCCAGTCGGAATTGAACTGGCTGCGGAAGTCCTCGTTGGTATTGAAAGTGACATTGTTTTGAAACACAGCTTTCAGGAAGTTCAGGAATGTACTCTTGCCCGTGTTGCGTTCTTCTGATACCAACAGCAGGATAGGCAGTTTCTGCACGGGTTGCAGGTAGAGCAATTGAAGATAGTCCATGCCCAATTCATACTGTTCACCGAAGATATGGCGCACCAATGACCGGATACAGGGAAACTCGCCTTGTTGCGGACGGTGTCCTATCGGCTCGTAGAGGTTCAGGAACTTGTCCACTACAGGACGGTAGTCCACATGGTCGGGGACGGTGCAGAAGCCGTCATACTTCGGCACGGTGGCGAGATAGTCCTTGCCGTAGTCCTGCCGCAGTGTTTCGTTGTTCCACACGATGCGCTTCTTCACATAGCCTCCGTTCAGACGGGGCTGGTTCACTAACTTGTAGAGGGTAGTACCCACACGGATAAACTCCTCATTTTCAAAGTTGCCTTGTTTCATTAGCACTTCATTTTTTTGTTTAATCAGTGCAAAACTCGGCAATTAGCGCAGAACGGATTAACAACTCACGCATACCTCACGTAAGATTTTCTTGGATTTGGCTTTATGACATACAACAAAAGGAGGGTGTGTCAAAACAGAAATGACAACTTCTAAAAGTTACAGATTGTAACGTATAACACTTAAAAGGGTCGTATCAAGCTCTGTATGGAGTAATGATACGACCCTTTTGGGGATCTTTTAGGATGCTCAAATTTCAAATTATAAGTTCATCTTTTTAATAATTGAGTTTTGACACACCCTCTTTGTCGTAATCGTACGTATGAATGGCAATACACCTATTCACATACTCGTATAAATACATTGTTGGCAATGGGAATACGCATAGGTCTCACTACTTCATGTCGTCATATCATTAGAACTTATGCCTGATAATTAGACATATCCCAACCATTTATACCCAGCGAAAAGAAGATATTTGTTTTCTCTTTTCGCAAGTACAGCCTTTTAAATATGGCATTGCGCACCTGTTCCGCACCGAAGCTGTCAATGCGGAAAGCAAGTGCGACTATCATCGGAAAGCTGAACACATCGGCATGATACCCGTTCTCCTGCCGAACATACTTCTGTACCTCGTATTCTTTTAATGCTCCACTGTTATAGATGTTTCTGATGGCAGAACGAAGTGTCGGAGCAATTACTCCGAACAGTTCCACCAATTCCGGCTCGCTCATCCAAATGTTTGAGACATTCTCCGGCATGATGATATTGCCGGATTCATTCACTGTTATGCTGTTTCTTCTCATACTCATGACATCGTTATTCCGTTAAACGTCTTACTCAGTTTGTCGCCGAACATGGTCAGGTCGTTGTCGAGCTTCTGCGTGGTTATCTTTGCGTAGAGTTGGGTCGTGACTATATTCGTATGTCCCAACACACGGCTTACGCTTTCAATGGGCATCCCCTTGCTCAAAGCTAATGTTGCGAAGCCATGACGACTGCAATGAAATGATATTGACTTGGTTATGCCACATTCCCTTATCATCCGTTTCAACGGTTTGCAGATAGACCAATAGTTCAAGCCGGGGAATATACGATTGTCTTTCTGCATCGGTCGGTAGCGTTCGACTATCTGCAAGGGTATATCCAGCAGCTTCACTTGGAAGGCGACTTTTGTCTTGTGGCGTTTGGACAATATCCACTTCTCGCCGTTCACCTCCACGATGTTGTCATTCGTCAGTTCCTGCACATCCACGAAAGACAATGCCGTGAAACTGGCAAAGACGAAGATGTCACGGATGTATGCGAGCCTGCTGTCTGCAAACTCATGTGTCATGACCGCTTTCAGTTCATCTTCTGTCAGATACTCGCGTTCCTTTACATTGGGGCTGATATGGAACTGGATGAAAGGATTGCGCGGTATCAGTCCGTTATAATGCGCTTTCATGACCACGCCTTTCAGCCACATACAGTTTGCCCATATCGAACCGTTCCGCAATCCGGCTTCAGTCGAGAGGTATGCGGCGAACTCCTTGATGAAATCGGGAGTAAGTTCCAACATGGACATATCGCTGCGTCTGTAAAACGACTTGATAAAGGCGGCTACATGGTTTCTTGCCCGTACACGTGCCCGATAGGTAGCCATTACCCTGTCTTTGCCTACCCGTTTCTTGAACACTTCGTTCTCACGGTCGAATGCTTTTAGCAGCGTCTCATACTCGCTGCCGATTCCCTGATAGGCGTTGCGCACCATCTCAGCCGTAACAAATGCCTCGCGGTCTGAAATGCGCTGGTAATGTTTGATGATTTGCGCCTTGATGTTGTCAAGGGCAAGGTTGATGTCTCGTGCCTCGCGGCTCTTGCCTTTCGCCTTGTTTCCTTTCACGTCCCAAAGCGTTTTCGGGATGTTCTGCTTACAACTGAACTGCGCCACAGTCCCGTTGATTGTCACTCGTCCCATGATGGGGACAATACCGTTTTTCTCCTTGCTGCCGTTCACGTAGAACAGAACCTTGAATGTGCTTCTTGCCATACTCGTTTTTTGTTTGCAAAGTTATTACTCAACGAGTTAGACCTTGATATGCCAACCTGTGCCACAAGCTGCCAAATACAACACGGTGTGTTAAAAATCACCATTCGGCGGGTAATGATTTGGAGACAATTCTTTTGCTTAGTAGTATATCCCTATTTTTCAGTAATTTACAAATCTACTTTATGGCAATAGGTAATGGATTTGTAACGTGCTATCTTCTTCATCTTGCTTCAAATTGAAGTGGAATGATTAGCTGATGACAAAGATACAATTATTTTCCGAATGTTCAATGCCGTATCTAAATTAATCATCATATTTGGTGGTATTTTCACGAATCATAAAAATAGAAATTCTGCTTTTAATTGCAGATTTTGTAGTTTAATTACAATATATTTGGTTATAATTTTATCATACGATATTTTATGTATATCTTTGCACTCAAAACAAGATAAACGCAACGGTTATGATAGCAGAGTTCAGTATTGAGAATTATTTCTCCGTTAAGTCGGTTCAAAAAATCAGTTTTGAACCTTCATCAGACACATTCATGTCCGATGAGTATTCGTATGAAGTGAAGGATGGCGTTAGGTTGCTAAAGTTGGGAGTCATTTATGGTGCAAATGCCTCGGGAAAAACCAATATATTGAACGCTATTGGTTTTTTCAGGATGCTTGTTCTGAGAATGCCTAAAGACCGTAATGCAAAAACAGGAGTTGTTCCCTTCATGCTGGACGATACATCAAGGAATGAAAAGACAAAGATGTCAATGGTGTTCTATATCAACCAATCCAAATATATCCTTAGTTTTGAATTGGATGAGAGATACATCTATTCCGAGACATTGGTCGTTTATGAGTCTATTCGTCCTACCAAATTGTATAGCCGTAGTTATGATGCCGATACAGACTCGACAACCATAGAATTTGGTGCGAATTTGAAAATGACAAAAAAAAGCCAAGACGTCATTTCTGGCAATACCATAAATAATTGTAGTGTGCTTGCTGCATTTGGCAAAAGCAATGTGGAGCGAACCAAACTGAATGATGTGTACGACTACTTTGCCACACAGATAAAGGATGTATTGGCTCCGGGAATGTTGCTGTCGGGATATGTAAAATCACGTTTGGATAAGGACGAAACTGGGGATTTGAAGAGGTTTGTATTGGACTTCCTGAAGGCCTCCGATTTTAATATAGAGGATGTTATCTTGCGCGAGGAAGAAGAACTGATTTCTCCAGAATTAGAGCAGTTGATTCAAAACGCCCCTATTGAAGATGATGCAAAAGCAGAGATGCTCCGAAAGGGTAAAATCACAAATACAGAACTGACTTTCAAGCACAAGGCTGGAGACAGTTTATATGACTTGTCCGAGGAATACGAGTCCAATGGTACTATAAGATTCTTGGGAATGGCAGTAATCCTGAATTTCCTGTTAAAAACCAATCGTTTTGTACCCATCGATGAAGTGGAAACAAGTATTCATTACGAGTTGCTGGCTTATTTCATAAAGGTATTCTTGGCAAACAGCGACGGAACATCTCAAATGCTCCTGACGACACATGATATAAATCTTCTCAACGAGGATTTTATCCGTCGTGATACGATATGGTTCACCGATAAAGACGAGCTGGGAGAAACTAAAATAGTGCGCCTCTCATCCTTGGGATTGCATAAGAACCTGTCTCCGTACAATGCCTACAAGCAAGGGAAACTGGTGAAATTACCATTCCTTGGCAGTCAATACATTAACCTAAATGACTAATGTTATGAGGCGGACAGTAACAAAAAGTATCGCCATCATAGGCGAGGGAGAAACAGAATGGTTCTATTTCGACTCTTTGAGGGTAGCGTGTCGTTATCCTTTCAAGGTTGCGCCAGACTTTCCACAGCATAGTGACATCAATCATATGCTAAAACTGGTTGAATCCTACTTGAACAAGCAGTATGATTTCATTGTATGCCTGTTTGATATGGATAGGCTGTATCAATATCCTTCCGAAATGCAGTTGTATCAGCGAGCAAAGAATGAGTATAGCAAAAAGAAATATGCAGGAAAGGTGATGTTTGTAGAAACGAATCCTTGCACGGAATTTTGGTTTCTGCTCCACTTCTTGCCTAATGTGGTTTGTCGGCGATACGAGAGTTATGAGCAACTGTTGCCTGAATTGCAGAAGTATATGGCGGGATATGAAAAGACCAAACGCTATTTCATACGCACCAACCTCTATAAGTACTTGACAGAGAATGGTGATTTGGAACGGGCGATGGCAAATTCAGAAAAGCTATGCCAATTATGTCAAGAGTCTCCTGAGGATTTGAAGGCATATTCGGAAATACACAAAGTGGTAAAATTATTAAATAATTTAGCGATATAATAGACTTATGTATCTAAGTAAGATTTATATAAAGAACTTTCGAGGTATCAAAGAACTATTGGTGAAATTTGATAAAAAACTGAATGTTATTATCGGATCTAACGGACAGCTTAAAACATCTTTGGTGGATGCTATCAGATTGTTTTATTCGTGGGGAGAACCGAACCGAGATATAGAGATAACAAAAGAGGATTTTCATGTTGAATTTACACAAAACCCCGATGGGACAACAACGGCAACCACCTCGACAAGAATAGATATATGTTACCTATTTGAAGGATTATCAGCACAGCAAGAAGGGGCATTTTATCAATATCTGGACAAAAAAGACGATGGCTCTATGGTTGCTAGGGTTCACCTGAGTTTCGAGATGAAGGAGAAGGGAAGAATTTATTCCTCATACATAACAGGTAAAGAGGAGAATGGTATTCGTGCAGATTGGAATACGTTTCATTATTTTCATCCTTATTATTTGGGAGCATTGCGCGATAGTACGCGTGATTTGATGAGCACACGTAATAACCTATTAGGACGGGTGATTAAAAGAAAGATTAATAGAGCAGGTTCGGAGGATGATGTGAAAAGCATAGTTGATAACGCAAATGTTCAGCTTTTGCAGAGACAAGAAGTAATGGAAACGCAAACTGGCATAAACGACAACCTGACCCAGATAAATAGGTCAGACCTTAAAGATGTAGAGTTGCATATAGAGCAGAATAGGATTGAGTATATTGTTAATATCATTAAACCATTCTTGCCATATTCACAAAATGACAAGAAAGGATTTGTGTTGACTCAAAATAGCCTTGGGTATAACAATCTGATATACATAGCTTCGGTATTGAGTGACATTAAAGATTGTCATGTGGATGACAATGTGAGTATATATGCATTGCTGATAGAAGAACCTGAAGCCCATCTACACCCACAACTACAGGTTAATCTATATAACTTCCTTAAAGATGCTGATGCAAGTGAAAATAGCCAGACATTTATCACAACCCATTCGCCGACTTTAACATCAAGAATACCACTGGAAAATATAATTCTGCTGAAAGATAATGACGCTTATCATGTGGGTAATTGTTTTAAAGAACGGCATTCAGAAAATATTATTCGGGATGTTGCTAAGAACAATAGACCCTTAAAGGTCGAAGAAGTTGTATCCTATAGAAAGATGATATCTAGATATTTTGACGTTACTCGTTCACAGTTGTTATTCTCGTCTGGTTGTATGTTTATTGAGGGTATCTCAGAGTGCCAATTAGTTGAGACATTCTCTAAACTGATTGACAAATCACTGATTGACAATCAAGTTGAGATTGTTGATACGGATGGAACTGCTTTCTATCAGTTCTTGATGTTATTTAATTCTTCTCATAAGGCGAAGCGTTTGCCAATGAAAGCGGCATTTGTAACGGATGAGGACCAATTTACTGACTCTAAGTATAAGGAATATAATCTAGATGAGTTGGTAAAAGATAATTATACAAAACTGCATACCCTTAGAGATGGGATTAATAATGGTAAAATGAATGGCCGCATTGATAATTTGAAAGCTATGGCTAATCATCAAGACGGTATTAAGGTATGTTCTGGAAAGAAAACACTTGAATATCAAATATGTAAAGCAAATGTTTTCGCGAATAAAGAGACAACGAGAGAGACTTGGCTTTACGAATTGATTAAACAAGAGAATATAGAAGGTATAAACAAGGTGGATTCCTACATGACAGGACTTGGAGAGGGAGAAATGAGCGAAGTGGAACAGCAGAATGTTGCATTGCTAATGTGGAAATGTCTGCCAAGTAAGGCTGAGTTTGCTCAAACATTAAATTCATTCTTACTAGATAAAAAAGGAATAGGAGGTGACATTAAGTTCACTTTGCCTCCATATATTCAAGATGCAATAACTCATTTAGTACCATGAGTATGGATTACGATATAACACCGCAACGACAAGTATATCTTGATGCACGTGGTTATACAATACTAACAGCGTGTCCTGGTAGTGGCAAGACTACGAGCATAGTGAAGAAACTTTTAACAGTGTCACATCATTGTGAAGAGCATTATGGCACGCATACAGGGTTTGCCTGCCTGTCATTCACCAATAAGGCTTGTGCTGAGTTAAAACAAAAATATAAGGAGATGCATAATGAAAGGTTGACATACCCCAATGAAGTGTTGACTATTGATAGTTTTATTATGCAGTATGTAGTGCTTCCGTTTTGGTATCTATGTGATGAATGTAAAAAGCGACCAATAGTAGTGAACGAAACAGAAATACTAGATCGGATTTATTATAACAATATTCAGATAAACGGTAAATGGCAGCAATACCCAGTGATGGCACTCCGAACTTACGCAAGTCTGATGCGCCGTAAGAATCCATCATTAGTATCAAGAGACAAGACGGCCTTTAAATGGAAGCACAAACCAGTGATTGATGCAAATGAAATTGCCTATTGCAATGCAGCTTTTACATATCGTTTAGAAAAAGGTTTTATTTCAAGCAGCGATGCACTATGGATGGCATGTGATATATTGGAGCATCATCAAGGTATAGCCAAAGCACTTGTAATGCGTTTCCCTTATGTCATCGTTGATGAGGCACAGGATAATTCTGAACTGCATTTTGAGTTTTTCAAGCTGTTAAAGAGAGCCGGTTTGCAAAATCTTGAATTTGTGGGAGATATTTGTCAGTCTATCTATGGATTTAACAATGCGAGACCAGAGTTGCTACAAAGCATGATGAAAGAAGGTGGATGGAACGTTTTGCCACTATCTGAATGCAGACGTTCTAACCAACGTATAATAGATTTGTATAGTAAACTGAAATCAAGCGATGTGCCGGCTATTACTTCACATGGTGTGGAGGATAAAGAAATTCCCATCGTAGTATATAAGTATGATGACGGGAATGTTAGGGATATTATTCGGAATTTCCACCAAGTTTGTGAAAATAATGATTTGCCAAGTAGAATTATATTAGCACGTGGAGTAAATAAGTGTAAGAAATTAGCCGGTGTTAAGGATGTCGATTTCAAGTACTGGAAAGCAGAACAACATCTGCCTTATTTGATAATAGATGCCGCCTTCGCATTCGATTCGGGAGATATGGACTATGCTTTTAGGAAAATAAGACTTGTATTAGCTGAACTTTTGGCTGGTAATAACCCTGAAGCAAGGCGTAAGTTCGTGCAAGAAATTGAACGTAATGTGGACTGGAATACAAGGATATTTAGTTTTCTAAAACAAATACCTGCATTTTCATTGAGTTTCAAAGACTGGTCAGAACAGACCTGTACATTATTAAAGGATTATTGGGAACTTGAAGAGAGACCTGTTTTTGTTCCATATCAAAGGCAAACGGGATATAAGATGAAGGAGATGGCAGATGCGCCTGTAGAGCAATATCACCAATCAAATAATAAGGGCAGTGAATACCATAAAAGTATAGATACGATACATGCTGCAAAGGGAGCAACTTTGGATGCAGTACTTCTGTTCCTGTCGTCTGATAGCAGGGGACAAAGTGTTTCGCTGAATGATTTTCCACGCAGTGCAGTTAAAGTCATGACTGAAAGTCAGCGAATGATATATGTAGCTTGTTCGAGGGCTAGGCAATTTCTGGCATTGGCAGTCCCCAAGTCTATAGCAGATGAAAATATTAGGAGAGCCTTGGCTGGGGTGGACATAGATATTCGTAATATCAACCTGCAAGGTGAATTGACTTTTATAGATTAGTACATCAAAAACCTTGGGCGGAAACAAGTTTATAAGTTTCCGCCCATTTAACTAAGGGGGGTATAGAATGAGTCAAGACGCAATACTCCCCAATTAAAGTGGTTTTGAGGCAAGTACTTCTTTTATATATTGTTGATTCCGATTATCAATACCGAACTCCTTATAAAGTTGGGCATTCACATCGCCACAATAATCAATAATGCCATTGGCATCGGAATAGTCCAATAAATCTGGCACTTTCTTTGCCAAAGAGGTCAAGGATTCGTCTGTAAGCAAAAAGGCGAAGCGAATAATTTCACTTGTAGCATATTTGAAGAAGTTCTTGGCTTCTTGTTCTGTGGCGAAAGTTTTCAATGCCACGCGAGATCGCCCAAATGCACTATGGTTATCTACGATGGCGATTTGATTGCTACGCTTTTGTCCCCCGGCATTGGCACTTGAAACTATCACTTTCCATCTGTTCAAATATTCAAGTCCCGTTGTAATAACACCTTTGTTTGCGATATACCATTTAGCTCTACCGCTTTTACCTGCTTTATCATTGGTAAATAACTTTATTTCTGATTCATAATTGAAATAGTCTCCTTCACTGTACTCTCTTACAAGTGTGGGGTGTCGTTCTACGAAGTCGCTTTCTATAGAAAATAGTTTCTGAGACAAGACTGACTCGTGTAAACTTTTGTATTTACTAATAATGGCATCTAAACAAGAAACGATTTCATTATCAAGAGGATTTAATGGAAATAAATCTTCTTTAGGATTATCAGCATCAACTGCTATTTCTTTCCCATTTTTAGAATAGATATATTTAAAGCCACTACTTTCTTTATATATATCTTTCATAACAATAGACAAGCCATCTGCAATACCTACTTCTTTGAACACATCCGTTGAATCTGGAAAGAATTTCAAAAAGTACAAATGAGGATCGTTGATTTGCGAAAGGCCAAATTGTTCAAGCCCTTTCCCTGAGCGATGAATCCATCTTGCACCAGGATAGATTAGTGAAGTATATCTACCCAATCGGTCGCTTATTGTTTGAAAATGTTGGAATATACTTGAACTACGTTTTTGTCCGTTGGTTGTTTCCTTTTGGGCAACAACCTCTTGATACGGAGGATTCCCTACTATTGCATTGAATTTCATATTCTTTATCCCTGTTCTTTCTGAAACGAATTTATCAATCTGCTTGATAAAGTGTTCAGGCTTGTTTTTGATTTGATTGATTAAGTCCTCGAAATATCGGGTGTTTACCTTCGCTTTACGGAAACCTATAAGGG
>OHUF01000750.1_pt1 | contig 13162 bp, 6 predicted proteins | sample 1579131 | NCBI WGS metagenome assembly OHUF01 (sample SAMEA3879553, study PRJEB24766) | human gut metagenome | biome: human-associated habitat; feature: feces | place: USA | collected 1985/1987 | reverse complement strand
GAAGGAAGATTCAAAGTCTATATAATTGATGAGGTTCATATGCTTTCTATAGGAGCGTTCAATGCACTGTTAAAGACATTGGAAGAACCTCCTGCATATGTAATATTTATACTGGCTACTACAGAAGTGGCGAAGATTCCTATTACAATCCTTTCAAGATGTCAGAGATATGACTTCCACAGGATAACAATAGAGACAATTGCAGGCAGGCTGTCAGAACTTATGAAGGCGGAGGGGCTGAATGTAGAGGATAAGGCAATAAAATATGTTGCCAAAGCTGCAGATGGTTCTATGCGAGATGCGTTAAGTCTGCTAGACCAGTGTCTGGCATTCTATCTGGGAAAAGACCTTAAGTATGAAAATGTATTAGATGTACTTGGGGCAGTTGACACGGCGGTATTTAGTAAAATGCTTTCAACAATTCTGTCAGGAGATGTTGCCGTGTGCATGTCACTTATGGAAGATTTGATAATGCAGGGAAGAGACCTTTCACAGTTTGTTACAGATTTTATATGGTATCTTAGAAATCTGCTTCTTATTAAGACAACTAAAGATGCAGAAAGAATTGAAGATGTAATAGAAGTATCGGCAGATAATCTTGAAGACCTGAAGAAGGATGCACAGAATGTTGATATAGATACACTTATGTACTATATAAGAGTGTTGTCAGAATTATCGAATGACCTGAAGTTTTCTACACAGAAGAGAGTTAAAACAGAGATAACATTTATAAAGCTGATGCGCCCGGCAATGGATAACAGTCAGGATATCGGCGATGTTGTAAGCCGTGTGACAATGCTTGAAGGGCAGTTACAGAAAGTACTTGATGATATTAAAAGCGGCAGACTTGTAAATGCAGGTGCTGCGGGAGGCCAGGCAGCAGTACAGCAACAGACACCAAAGAAGCCTGTAGTTAAGCGTGTATATGACGCTGTTCCGGAAGATGTTAAGGCAATTGCGGCAGGCTGGAAGGATATCATTGCAACGATAGATGATCCGGTTAATCAGACATTTTTACAGGCTGCACATGTTACATTAGCAGAAGATGGAATTAGTCTTGAAATTATGGTAGAATCACTTAGTGCCTATAATTCACTCAGCAGACAGGAAGTTATGGAGAGCATAGAGAATGTAATTGAGGAGAGAACAGGAGTAAGGGTTTCAATTAAAGTGACTAAGCTTAACGATGATGAGGATTTCCACAGCAGATTCGTGGATCTTAAGGAACTCGTAGGCATAGATATAGAAGTAGATGATAAGGAGGAACTTATATAATGGCTAAAAGAGGTGGTTTTCCAGGAGGAATGCCTGGTAATATGAATAATCTGATGAAGCAGGCACAGAGAATGCAGCGTCAGATGGAGGAGCAGCAGGCAGAGCTTGAGAATAAGGAATTCAGTGCGACAGCAGGCGGCGGAGTAGTTGAGGTAACTGTTACAGGTAAGAGAGAAGTATCTAAGGTTAAGATTGAACCTGAAGCAGTTGATCCAGATGATGTAGAGATGCTTGAGGATTTAATCGTAGCAGCTACTAATGAAGCTTTAAGAAAATGCGAAGAAGAGTCACAGGCACAGATGGCTAAGATTACTGGAGGACTTGGAGGATTAGGCGGAGGCTTATTCTAATGGACATCTACAGTGGTCATATTAACAGATTAATTGAAGAATTGTCGAGATTACCAGGGGTTGGGGCGAAGAGCGCCCAGCGCCTGGCATTTCACATTATAAACATGCCTGAGTCTGAGGTTAAGAGCCTTGCAGACACAATGATTGATGCAAAGCAGCATATTCACTACTGTAAGGAGTGTTTTACACTTACAGATGAAGAACTGTGTCCGATATGCCGCGACCAGAAAAGAGACCATAAGACAATTATGGTAGTTGAACATACAAGAGATATGGCGGCATATGAAAAGACAGGAAAGTACGAGGGCGTATATCATGTTCTTCATGGAGCAATAAGCCCGATGCTTGGAATCGGACCGGCTGATATCAGGTTAAAGGAGCTTATGGTAAGGCTTCAGGGAGATGTTGACGAGGTTATTATCGCAACTAATTCCAATCTGGAGGGTGAGACAACAGCAATGTACATAAGCAAAATGATAAAGCCAACAGGAATTAAGGTGACAAGAATTGCAAGCGGAGTTCCTGTCGGCGGCGATCTTGAATATATCGATGAGGTTACACTTTTAAGAGCATTAGACGGAAGAACCGAGCTTTAAATTTGGTGAAGAACCAAGCTTTAAGCTTAATGCCCTGGCGCACCGGGCGTTAAGACAATATGTGTAAAATGCGTGCGCAGAAATGAAGAATACTATGGCAGAGAATATGACAGGTGATATCATATCGGATCACCGTGAACGAATGCTTAATCTGAAGAAATATTATCCTTTCTTCAGACTGATAGACACATCATTTTCTAATTTCAAGGATGGCAAATACGAAATCCTTGATATGGGCTATATAGTTATGGCGGTTCTCCGTTTCTTTATAGAGGAGAATAATTTTAAGGAAAAGGATGTTACATATCCCGAATATCTCGATTTCTTAAGGCTGATACTTAAGAGAGATTTCGGGCTTGATTTGAATGAACAGGACAGCAAGGAGATTGCTGATTATATATTTGACAAGATAAAGAATGATGGCAGGCCATTTGAATTCTCGTATTTTGACCCGGTGGACAGGAAAAAGAGAGTATCAAGAATGAAGATAATCGAGAGTTCGATAAGAGACAATACCGTGTGGTATTCGATAAGCCCTGATGCTATTGAATTCTATCTTGATACCAAGGAAATCAAGGACGAGAGCAGGATAAGCGTATCCCAGCTTCTTCTTGAAAAAATGATTAATTCACAGAACTTCCGTGGCGGAGTTGAAGTAGTTGAAAGAATCAACGAAGAGGTCAACCGTCTTAAGTTAAAGAAGAATGAAGTGCTGACAATTCTGTCGGGCGATGTATTTGCAGGAATAGAGGCTTATGAGGAATTCGTCAAGACAGGAATGAAATGGTTTGATGATGAAGAAAAGCTTTTTAAGAAGAACCGTGACCTTATTGCAAAATCAATCGAGAAGCTTAATGCATCGGGCAGCACAGGCGAAGGCTATTACAGGACGATGAACGAAATATACAGTCTTGAGACTCAGCTTAAGCAGGCAATGAACAGGCACAGCGAGCTGTTAAAGGATTGTACAGAAATGCAGAAGATGACCGATGACGCAGTAAGACGCGCCAAGCTTGGCAGATTAAGAAGCCATATGGATTTCACATCGGCACTTTCAGATATGATTAAGAGGGACAATGCAGATATATTAGTCACAATGTTAAGTCCGCTTCTAAAGCCGAACATAAGAAAGACATTTGACCTGATAAGCATTGATGATGCGCTTATGGTGAAGCCTCCAAGATATGAGGAGAAGGAACTTATAAGCAATGAAAGACCGGAAGATATCGAATTCGCAGATGAGATTGAAGAAAAGAGAATTAAGGATAATTACGTATTCCTTATGAAAAATCTCATTGTGTGTTTGAAAAAATCGGACATTATAACACTCGGTCAGTTTGCAGATGCAATGAAGAGGGCGTATGGTGAGCAGATTCTAAGAAATGCAGATTTCTTCTCTTTCTTTGTTAATCTGTGCCAGAAGGATGAGTACCAGCTTGGCGGTAATGCGGGAGAAGATACATTTCTTGATGCATACTTAGGGGAAGGCTTTAAAGATACGGAAAGCTTTACATTTGCAATAAGAAAAGGGCTTGGCGGGCAGGTTATATTGTCGGATAACTGTATGATGGCAGATGTTGAATTGGTACGAAAGGAAGCACATGGAGAATAGAAATCTAGATAAGGCGCTGGACATAGTTTCCAAGCTTATCACAGGGGAAAATGTGTCTGAGAGGGGCGAGAATGCAGCTCTTTATCAGGAATACAATAATAATGCAGAAGTGTATGACATCGTTCATATGTCACTTAAGAAACTTAATCTTAACATATATGAATATAACAATGGTCTGTATGTGAGTGCAGGTGATAATAACAGGGTGTTTGGATATTCCAACGAGGAATTAAGAAATGTACTTGGATTAAGAGTTAATAAAGAATTATATCTTGCGTATTTCATAATTTACAACATAATAACAGAGTTTTATTCAGATACAATGAGTTCAACTTATGCTGAGTTCATAAGACTTGAGGACATCATTAAAAATGTTGATAAGACAACAGGTGGTATTGTCGATAAGAGCGCAGGGCTTGTGCTTGATGAGGTTGAGGAGAACAGCTTTAAGCAGATAGCACTTACATGGGACGAGCTTCCGGTGACAACAGTAGAGGATCAGACAGGAGCGAGAGCAGCAAGAAATTCAAAGTCGGGTATGGTAAAGCTTGTGCTTAATTTCTGCGTTGCGCAGGAACTTTTAGTTGAGAGTCAGGACAGATATTATCCGACAGACAGATTCAGAAGTCTTATAGAGAATTATTTTGATGATTACAGAGGACGATTTGCCGAACTTATGAATGGAGGACGCGATGCCACAGATTAACAGAATCAGAGTTAATAATGTTAAATATAATTTCGGTACACAGGTGTACGACGATTTCGTGATGCGCTTCAACTGCCAGAATACTATATATGACCTTGCCAATGGCGGTGGTAAGAGTCTGCTTATGCTGCTTCTTATGCAGAATATGCTTCCTAACTGCACACTTGATGACAAGCAGCCTATTGAGAAGCTTTTCAGACAGGGAAGCGGTAATACATGTATTCATTCTTTGGTTGAGTGGAAGTTAGATCCATGTTATCAGAAGGATGGTTTCAGGTTCATGACAACTGGTTTCTGTGCAAGAAAGGGAAGAGGCACAGACGATGAGAATCAGGATGGACAGGAACAGACAGCTGCACCGACAGCAAGTGTTGAATACTTTAATTACTGCATATTCTACAGGGAGTTTGGCGATAACGATATTAAGAATCTTCCACTTGTAAGTAATGGAGAGAGAATTACATATAACGGACTTAAGGCTTATCTTCGTGACCTTGAGAAGGGCGGGTACAAATATGTTGTTAAGATATTTGACAGAAAAGGTGATTACCAGAGCTTCATAAGCAACTACGGAATATATGAGAGTGCATGGGAAATTGTGCGTGGAATTAACAAGACAGAGGGACATGTAAGAACATATTTCGAGTCAAATTATAAGACAAGCCGTAAGGTTGTTGAGGATCTGCTTATAGAGGAGATTATCCAGAAATCCTTTAATAACAAGTTGTCAGTTGATAATGATGAGGGCATGATGGCTCAGACTCTTATGGATATTAAGGACAAGTTAGTGGAGCTTTCAAAGAAACACTCACAGCTTGGAGCATATGACAGCCAGATTGCAGCTATCGACAGTTTTAAAGAATATCTGTCGACATATGAAGCATTTTACAACAGAAAAGAAGAAATAGAGAAGCAGCTATATGACCTGCTTCTTGTTGCTATGCGGGAAAGTGATAAGAAGGATAAGGAACTTAAGAGTCAGGATGACCTTATCACTAAGATGTATGATGAGCTTGCACACGAGAAGGAAGCTATAGCAGTTGCAGAGGTTATGTCTGAAAAGAATTCGATGGCAGGAGTTGAGAGCCTTGTTAATGAGACAAGAAAGGCACTTGAACTCAAGAACGCTGCAATTGAAGAGGCAAGAGGAAAGCTTTCTTTGATGGAGTCTGCGGGTGATTATAAAGATTATGCAGAATATGAGAAGTCCTATAAAGGACTTCAGATTGCGATAGATAACAGATTAAGAGAAGATACGGATATAACAGCAGAGTTAAAGATACTTGCTGCAGGTTACAGAAAATTCTATGAGACAGAGACCAGAAGACTTAAGGAAAAGCTTGATATAGCAGCTAACCGTGTTAAGGCTCTGGAAGTCAGATTATCAGAGGCTAAGGATAATCTTAGAAATGCTGACAAAGAGGCGGCAGGTCTTGGCAGTCTTTCGGATAATCTTGAGAATGAGATACAGGAATTACAGACACAGCTTGGAGTAGCTTTATCAGAGGCAGGAATTGTCGTATGTGAAAATGCGTCTGAAGAATATGATAAGTCATTCAGGGATAAAGAACTGTTAAAGAATGAAGAGACAAGAATGTCCGAAAAATTCAATGATGTGCAGCAGCAGTTAATGTCACTTAATGAGACAATATCTGCCAATAAAGCACTTATTGATATATTCACAGAGCAGTCAGAAAAGCTAGAAAAGGCTGATGAAGCTGGTAATGCAGATGCTGAGCGTATGGGCAAAATCCGTGAAATATATAGTGCAGATAATGACGAGGCAATGCTTTCGGTTATTCTTGAGACTTACCAGAAGATGCGCAGTGAATTTACAGAAGAGTGTAAGGCAGCACAGGAACTTGAGAACTTTATTGACAATGCAAGAAAGGGAACATATATCTGTAAGAGTCCTGAGAGAGACAGGCTTAAGGAATACCTTGAGAGCCAGTACGGTTCAGATGTTGTTGAGGGACATGAGTGGTTTGCAGCCCTGAATGCAGGACAGAAAAGAGATGTGTTAAAGAGAACACCTTTCATTGAGTACGCATTTATAATAAAGAACGATTTCGAGAGAATCAAAGCAGATGAGATGCTTAAGGATTTTGGCAAGGGTGCGGCTGCTTATCCTGTTATAAGCGAGCAGGTGCTTATTGATACTAAGTTAGAGATTAACAAAGACCTGATTGTATTCGCATTAAAGGATATGTCGTTCCTGCGTGATGAGGCAAAGCTTGAGACACAGATTAAGCTTGCACAGGAGGAGCTTGAGTCGCATAAGGCGCAGGCAGGAAAGCTGGCCGACAGAATGGAGCTTGTGTGGAATGATTATACATTTGCACTTGTATATAATGCTGCGTCTGGAAAGGTGGATGCGTCCGAGGCAGAAGCAATCAGATTAAAGATTGCTGACAGCGAGGCTGCAATTATTGAGGCTGAGAAGAAGAGAAGTGTGTTAAATGAGGTTAAAGAGCAGCTTTCAAGGAACCTCGCACAGACAAGAGATGATATAGAAGAGAAGGAAACAGCATGCAGCCTGCTCTCGCGTATTATGGAGATGAATACTTCTATAGATAAAAAGTATGAGCGCTTAAAGGGACTGAAGGCTGATGTGGACAGTGCAAGAAACCGCATATATGAGTGCGAGGAGGCAGCAGCTTCTGCTAATTCTGAGTATGATACCGCGAGAGATTTCGAGGACAGTACAAGAAAGGCATATGATGAAATCATTAAGTCATGGGAGGAGCAGTACGCACCTTATTATGATGAAAATGTTTCAATAGAAATCGATGACGATACATACCGTCTTGATAAGGATGAAATAGAGAGCAGATTCACCGGATTAAAGACAGCACTTTCACAGAAGAACAGTGACTTTGCAGATAAGCAGGCGCTGATGAACCATCTGTCTGCATCTATGAACAAATGTCGTGATGCAATAGAGTACAGAGGTTATACATTTGACGATATTAAGGCAAAGTATGAAGTCGGTGAGATTATGGCAGCAGGTTCACAGCAGTTAAGGAATGCCAAGGATGCTCTTAATAATCTTGTGAAGAGCAGTGATTCTGTAAGGGAAGAGCTTGAGTCACAGGAAGCACTTCTTAATAGACTTGAGGGAAGTATCGCACATGGTATTAACCAGATTGAGAATAATTATGGAAGCTTTAATGAATTCCCATGCGATGACCCGGATGAATTCATTACACAGCACAAGGTACTTATTAAGAAGTTAGAGGATAACACCAAGGTTCAGGAAAAGACACGCAGACAGATGTCTGATTCATTAAAAGACATTCTTGTATGCAGAAAAGACCTTGAAAGAATCGTGTCTGATGCGGGCATGCATGTTCCAGAAGAATTCCGTCCTGAGGATGCACAAGGAATTACAGCTAATCTTACAGAATATGAGGCTGTTCATAAAGAATATGCTTCAATTACCAGATTAGAGTATAAGAAGGTTGATGAATTTAATAAGAATAAATCTAAGCTTATTGACCTGCTTAACGGATTTAATGCAGTCGAGCTTGCTGATGAAGTAAGGATATCACTTAATGTTCCTGAAAATGTGGCTAAGACAAGAAGTATGATTGAATCGTTAAATGAGACGAACACATTTATACAGTTAGAAAAAGACCGCATTGCCAAGGGTATAGAGGATATGCAGATGATTAAGGATAACTTTGAAAATCGTTGTATCCAGACATGCAGTAATATTAAGACTGAGCTTGACCGTCTGCCACAGTTGTCTAATATCAATCTTGACGGAGAACAGATTGCAATAATCAGTTTGCAGATTCCTTATATAAAGGAAGAATTATATAAGGAAAAGATGTCTGAATATATTGATGAAACTGTTTTTATGGCGGAAAGTTTTAAAGAGCCTGCGGAAAGACTCAAGTATATAAGAAACAGACTGTCATGGAAGAGACTTTTCTCAGTTATTGTCACAGATATGAATTCAATCAGAATTAATCTGTATAAGAGAGAGAGAATCAAGGACCAGAGCCGTTATTTAAGATATGAGGAAGCGGTTGGCTCAACAGGACAGTCACAGGGTATATATATCCAGTTCCTTATTGCGATTATCAACTACATATCTAATATGAATTCTTCAGGTAATGAAGGTGTTGAGGGTAAGACAATATTCATAGATAACCCATTCGGTGCGGCAAAGGATATATACATATGGGAGCCAATATTCAAGCTGCTTGCAACTAATCATGTCCAGCTTATTGTTCCGGCAAGAGGTGCAACTCCTGCTATTACAGGAAGATTCGATGTTAATTACATACTTGGTCAGAAGCTTGTTGATTCAAGGCAGCAGACTGTGGTTGTTGATTATTACAGCAGCACGAAGGAATCAGAATTGGAATACACGAGAATGGATTACGAACAGGCTACATTTGATTTTTTGTAACATATTTGTAACAATTCTGTGAACTTGGTTTACAATGAACTTAGGCTGTGCTAAACTTTAATGAGTTGTAAAATGCGATAAATAAATTATTCACAACATTCATCAAGTAAGCATTGGAATGAGGAATATATAATCATGAATAAATACGAATTAGGAATTAAGATAGACCAGATTAAGAAGCTGGCAGCGAAAAAGGAATACACAGAAGCGGCAGCCATAGCTAAGGATATTAACTGGACTAAGGTTAAAGACTGGCAGGCACTTGCCACAGCCATTAATGTGCAGGAAGCAGTCGGGGACTATGAAGAAGCAAGAGACATGGCAATTCTTGCTTATAACAGAAACCTTGGCGGAAGAAAGCTGGTTTATAAGCTTACTGAATTCTTTATTAAAGTTGGAGATTTTGATAATGCTAACGAGCTTTATGAAGAATACAGCAAATCTTCACAGCATGATGTGAGCAGATTCATCCTGTATTATGACCTTAGAAAGGCACAGAATGCATCAGATAATGAACTTGTAGGAATCTTAGAGGATTACAGGGATCATGAGATTGATGAGAAGTATATGTATGAGCTTGCAAAGCTGTATTATAAGACTGGAAGAAAAGAAGAATGTATTAAGACATGTGATAATATCGTTCTGTGGTTTCAGGATGGTATATACGTTGAGAAAGCAGTACAGTTAAAGGAAAAGCTTGGTGTTGTTCTTACTAAGACACAGAAAGGTATCTTAGAAGATGTAAGAAAAAGAAAGGAAGATATAGAGGCAACTAAGGAAGAGCTTTTTGCAAAGCAGAAGGAACTTGCTAATCTTAAGAGAGATGAAGTTGAAGATGTTTTCCGTGAAGAAGATGAGAAAGAACAGAAATCAACTGGTAAACAGCCAGTGCCAGAGGTAAGTCTGAATGTTCCTGAGTTTGCTAAGGAACAGGAGGAAGGACCTCTTTCAATAGACCTTGTACAGAACGACCAGAATGATGATATCAAAGCATTTTTAATGAAAGCTCTGAATAAGGATGAAGATGCAGATAATACTAAGGACAGCTCTGTTGTTATGTCTAAGATAGAGACTCCTCAGGTGGAGAAGCCAGAGGTTTCTGAGACACTTAGCAAAGATGGAGAGAAGAATTTCTCAAGCGAGATTAATAAGGCAAATGTCTCACTTAAGGAGCTTATTGAGAATGCAAAGCAGAAATTAGCTGATAATTATGAGCAGATCAATAAAGAAGACGAAGCTGAACAGAGAAAAGAAGCTGAGGAAAGAATCAATAAGGAAGCAGAGAATATAGATATTAATGTTCCTGTACCTGAATATAACAATTTATATGATACAAGAAATCTTCAGGAAGAGCTTGCTGCCAAGATGAGTGACTTGTTCGGTGATGAGGAAGAAGATGCTGATGTTAAGACATTTGTACAAGCTTCTAAGAATAAGGAAGAACAGCTTGCAGAGGAGGTTAAGACTCCGGCTCCTGTAACTGAACAGGTTGTTAATGATGATGCAGAAGTTCAGGAAGATGATGACCAGATTGAAGGCCAGATGGATATAACAGAGTGGATGCAGTCTGTAAGAGAAGAAAAGTATGGCAAGCAGGATACTAAGGAATTCTCAAAGTCAGAGCTTGAGCGTTATCTTGATGAGAAAGACGAGAAAAGTGCAGCTTATGAAAAGCTTGTAGAGCAGAAGAAAGCAGAAGCACTGGCTGATGGTAAGGAGATTGATAAGGAAGAAGCAAAGAGAGCAGCTCTTGCACAGATGGCAGTTGATTCAGCGAGAATGGATCTTGCAATAAGAACAGGTAAGGCTGCAGCGAGACTAGAGCAGGCAGCAACTGCTATAGAGAATGAAGATATTCCTTTAGTTACAGCACAGATACCAACTGTGTCAGAATCAATGATTTCAGATATCAATTCAATTATGAATGAAGATATTGATAATAAAGACAATAAAGAAGAAGGTGAGGAGGCTGTTGTACTAGATGAGGTAGCTGCAGGTGTTGAGCCGGAAGAAACAGTAATTCCATTCACCAGACAGGAAGAAGAACAGCCATTGACTATGGAAGAAGAGATTGAAGAAACTGAGCAGATAGAGAAGAAGCTTACAGGAGAACTGGCAAAGATATTCAGAAAGTACAGAGATATGCCAGGACTTGAGGAACAGTTAGCTGATCTTTTCGATACAATTGACGATGAAATGCAGATGAATTCATCAGCATCAGGAAATATTCTTATTTCTGGTAATTCAAGTTCTGATAAGACAGACCTTGCAAGAACTATAATAAGAGCTATTAATACTTTATATCCAGACCAGCCAAAGAAGATTGCTAAGACATCAGGAGAGAGTATTAACCAGAGAGGTATTGCCAAGGCAATGGGAAGACTTAAGGGAACAGCTCTTATCGTTGAAGGCGCAGGAACAATCCAGCCTAAGAGAATTAATGAACTGCTTAACTGTCTTGAACAAGATACAGGAAGAATGATTGTCATATTTGAAGATTCAGATACAGACATGAATGTTCTTATCAACTTTAATCCTGAGCTTACCAAGACATTCAATCACAGAATTGTTCTTAAGCAGTACACAGTTAATGAGCTTGTTGAGATGGCGAAGAGATTCGCAAGAAAGAGACAGTATGAGGTTGATGATGATGCATTACTGGAACTGTATCTTAAGATTGACAAACTCCATAACGTGAATGATAATATTAAACTTGATGATATCAAGGAAATAATCAATCAGGCAATTGTCAACTCTGAAAGAAGAGCATCAAGAAGATTCTTTGGCGGACTTAAGAAGAAGAGAAGCGAGAATGGTGATGTTATATTCTTGACAGAGGCAGATTTTAAAGACAGATAACTTATAATATTATGCACAGATGTGCTTACACAGGGAGGAAAATATGACTAACATCGATGAAATGTCAATTAATGCAATCAGGGTATTGTCAGCAGATGCAATCCAGAAGGCTAATTCAGGACATCCTGGACTTCCACTTGGAACTGCACCAACAGCTTATGAATTATGGACTAACCATATGAATTACAACCCGGCTGATCCAGAATGGAAGAACAGAGACAGATTCGTTCTTTCTGGCGGACATGGTTCAATGCTTCTTTATTCATTGTTCCATTTACTTGGAATTGGCAATCTTTCTTTAGATGATGTGAAGAATTTCAGACAGATGGGTTCTAAGACACCTGGACATCCAGAGTATGGTCACACAGTTGGTGTTGAGGCTACAACAGGACCTCTTGGAGCAGGCATGGGTATGGCTGTAGGTATGGCTGTAGCGGAAGCACATCTTGCCGCTGTATTTAACAAGGATAATTACCCGGTTGTTGACCATTATACTTATGTTCTCGGCGGTGATGGCTGTATGATGGAGGGAATTTCCTCCGAGGCATTCTCACTTGCGGGAACACTTGGACTTAGCAAGCTCATCGTGCTCTATGACTCCAACAAGATTTCCATAGAGGGTGGTACGGACATAGCATTTACCGAGGATGTAAGAAAGCGCTTCGAGGCATTCGGCTTCCAGACACTTGTTGTTGAGGATGGTAATAATATTGAAGAGATCGGAAAGGCTATCGAGGAGGCTAAGGCTGACAAGACAAGACCTACAATGATTACGGTCAAGACAAAAATCGGCTACGGCTGTCCTGCCAAGGAGGGCAAGGCTTCCGCTCACGGCGAGCCTCTCGGAGCCGACAATGTGACAGCTCTCAAGGAGAACCTTGGCTGGCCGTCACAGGAGCCTTTCTATGTACCTGACGAGGTTTACGCTAATTACAAGGAGAAGGCTAAGAAGGGTGCCGAGGCTGAGGCGGCTTGGAACAAGCTCTTTGCTGAGTACTGCGAGGCATATCCGGAGATGAAGAAGCTCTGGGACGAGTATTTTGATGAGAGTGCCGCAGAGAAGGTTCTTGACGATGAGAACTTCTGGAGCTATGAGGACAAGCCTCAGGCTACACGTAACCTCTCAGGTGTACAGATTAACAAGCTTAAGAATATGCTTCCTAACCTTATGGGCGGTTCAGCAGACCTTGCACCATCTACTAAGACATATATGTCCGATATGGGAGATTTTTCCAAGGATAATTATGCCGGAAGAAATATGCATTTCGGCGTAAGAGAGCTTGCGATGACTGCTATCGGCAATGGTATGATGCTTCACGGCGGACTTCACGCTTTCGTGTCAAC
>OHUF01000744.1_pt1 | contig 13309 bp, 10 predicted proteins | sample 1579131 | NCBI WGS metagenome assembly OHUF01 (sample SAMEA3879553, study PRJEB24766) | human gut metagenome | biome: human-associated habitat; feature: feces | place: USA | collected 1985/1987 | reverse complement strand
TCTTTTTTATAATAATTCTCATAAATAGTTTTATTTTCCATTAACAAAGGAAAAGCTGCTTTTTTTAACTCCTCAAATGTTTTAAACCGATTTTCGAAAAGATTATTCAATTCTTCTTGTCGTTTTTTCTTCCAATTCAAAACCTCTTCAGCTGTAAATTTATTATTCTTGTCAAAGTCTGTATGACAGTTTGGGCATAACAAAACTAAATTTTCAAAAGAATTATCTGCTGTTTTACAATAAGGATCTATATGTGCTTTTTCAACAATATCCCCCTTTCCTGTAAACAAACAACATCTACAACTTGGATTCATACAATACCCCATAGATTCTGCATACAATCTTCTTTTTACGTTTTCATCTATATACCTAGATCCCATATTGCCCCTTTCTTTTACATAATTAATACCGCCATTTCATATATGTTTTAACATATTTATCTATATCCTATTTTCATCTACCACAACACTAAGGCTCTTTCACGCAACTCCTTACACAACCTAATAATAACCTCTGTATCTTCCCTCCCATTGTATATCAAATGTTTATATTCTAAACACACTTAATTAAACAGATACCATGTTAAACCACTTACCGTGTCTACAACTACTTTGCACTCAATATCATTTGTTATCCTGTAGAATGTTCACTTGCACCTAGTACCTCTAATAGACCTCTTTCCATTTAAACTTCAAACTGTTTTAACTCTTCTAGCGGTTCCTTACTTGTATCAATACACATGCCGTCTTTCAACCAGTCTGCTTTCGTATATCCTGTTCCCGTTACTTCATATATCTCACCTTTTAGACCAACAGGCTTAACCCAGCCCCATGTAATAAGCCTATCCAAAGCTTCTTGCCATCTAGCGGATTCTCTCTGTGAATTATCAGCCATAAACTGTTTGCCATCAGCTAAAACCTGAACTGATGAACCTAGCGTAGCAAGTTTGAATATTTGTCCGTTACCCTCAGCTGCATATACTAAAAGGAATGCTGAATCAACTGGAATTCTACCAACATCTTCTTGCCCTACTACCGGCGCGTATTGTTGTTCTTCCTCCTCTGCTCTTTTACATTCTTCTGCCCTTTTTTCTGTAATATTGGCTATTCTATCTAAAAATTTATCTCGATGTCGTTCCCATGTTGCCTCAGACATCGGACGAAGTTCAAATTCTTTTATAAGTTCATCCTTAAACTCAGCCAATCTATATTTTAATGTTCTGTTATCTGAATCATCCAATTTAATTGAGATCTGAGTCTTATCAATACATCCATCCAGCTGATTAAATTGAAATCCTGGCAGTAAAACACCTGTCCATTTATGCTTCATTGCCCACGCTGCTCCCATTTCATTTAATGATGCTGCGCTACTATAATAATTCTTTGAAAAAGCGTAAATCACATGAAGGTCACTATTATGAAATTCATTAACAAGCCACTCGTATACCTTATTATCAATCGGAATACAGTACGGAGGAACTGATGAACAAATTATATCTTCATCTCTTAACCCCAGAATTTCAAGCAATCCTACAAATGCTTCAACATAATCAGCATCTTTACTACTGTGTGATATAAATAATTTATTTGGTTTGTCCATCTTACAATTCTCCTCCATAGATTCAGATAGCATTTTTTCTAATACTGTTAATTTAGCTTCTAATTGAGCAAATGTTAAATCATCACTAAAGTTTTTCCCCATTTTTGAAAAAAGATGAATTATATCTTGGACTATTTTACTCTCTGGAAGTTTTTCCAGTTCTGCTTCAATTTCTGCTTTCCACAGCAAATATTTTTCATCATTATGAATCGTTTGGTATGTAGTCTGAATAGCAGGCTTTCCGGCTGGTTTTCCAAAAGATATATACTCTGTTTTGAATCGTTTTCTTATATCTGGAGTCTGTTCAATAAGTCTAATTAGATTTTCATTTTCCAACTACTTTCCCCCTCCTCATATTATCATAAATGTTGTCAAAGTATTCGTAATCAATACAATTATTGTTTGTGTTATACCCTTAAATATTTCTAATTGTTTGTATAGTTTCATATTTATATAATCTTATTTTTAGTTTTTAGTTATATTTTAAATATTATATCACGCATTTGCATTAACGTAAACTCTCAACACTCACCTGCATTCTCCCATAACCACAAATTGCCAGCCCTCCCGGGCTGGCAATCATATCACATCACATCCATATAAACATCCTATCTACAAATCCCCAAACAAATCCTTCTCATACACACCGTCCTCAATCATCCCCTTAAAGCTCTCCTTAACAGCCTCAACATCCCCCTTATACGTCATACCATACCAGGTATCATTCGTCCGGAGAACCTTAACCGTCACCTTCTTCTCATCCAGAAGCTCTCCTATGAATGTAGGAATAAGGAACTCTGCCTTGAGCGGATCAGTTGGAACCTCCGTCTCAAAGAACTCCACAAATCCTTCCTCCAACAAATCCAAGAATTCCGGCGTCAATACCCACATGTTCATGGACACCAGAGACTCCGTATCAATGGCTGTGCCGTCCGCAGCTGCACCATCCACAGTCTTGACGATATTCTTGGTCTCCACCACCTCCGTCAGATTATTCTGATCATCCATCTTGCAAATGCCTCTGGTCACACCACCATTATCAGACAATGTATTCTTGAGTACGAATCCAGCCATACATGACTGTCCTCCGTTCACCAGATACTCATGAACCAGTCTGAAGCCTTCCTTGCCATAATAATCATCTGCATTTATCACGACAAATGGTGTCTTCAGCACGGCTTTAGCAGCAAGCACGGCCTGTCCTGTTCCCCATGGCTTAGTTCTGCCTGCCGGCAGCTCCCCGGGAATATCCTCAATATCCTGAAATGCATAATCAACCGTAACACCGGATTTCCCGCAAATGGCAGCAATCCGATCACCTATAACAGATCTAAATTATTCCTCGATATCCTTACGGATAATAAATACTACATGATTAAATCCTGCCTTTATGGCATCATGGATTGAATAATCCATAACAATGTGCTGACCATCATCTACTGGCGCCAGCTGTTTAATTCCTGTTCCAAATCTTGATCCGATCCCGGCGGCCATAATTAGTAAGGTAGTCCCCATTTGTTTTCTCCTCATAACCAATATGTTTCTGATCATATTATTATCCGCAAATAAAATCAGATAATAATATATACTATTTTTTACGTTCGTAAATTCCCACCAAACGGTTTAGTTTAGTACAGCTCTGGCATATTCCAATAAATATATATTTCATCAATTTTCATTCGTCCACGCCCAAAACTTAGTATTATTCACCAAATGTTCACTTGTACCTGGCACCTCTTACAACAGTGGCACCTCTTACAACAGGCTCGTACACATTATATTCAGGCTCAAATAATCACATCTCTATTTCTCTAAAACGTTACTCTAATACCCCAAATATGTTCTATTGTTCAGAATGTTTATCTGCAGCTGTCACCTCAGATTACCGACGAGTATTTTTTACACAGAACACTTTATCGAACACTTATCTTAATGGCATTGCCTCTAGTTGGCACATATATAACCTTCACAGTCAAAAAACAATAGGATTATAATTCTTTAACCATCGTTTTATAGTCTAATCTATTAGAGATTGGAACATTATACTCACTTTTAAGCATACCAACACCAATCATCAAAACAATTTGCTCATCATCTGCGATTCCCAGTTTTTTTGAAAAATTAACCCAAGATCCCGTTCGAACAAGCGGTCTTTGGATTAAGCAAGCACCAATACCAAGGCTTTGAAGTGATAATGATAAGTATCCCGCCAAAATTGCTGGTGAAACGACATACTGGAATTGGCAAGCCTCTTCAAACCGATAGACACTGACTTTTGCCGTTATGATAATATATTTATCAACCTCTTCTGCAAATCCACCAACTCCTGAAAGCCATTCGTCAAGTAAGTCTTTTTTCTGTTCCGATAGAATATAGGCGTTCCCTGACGATTACAGGCAGATGGTGCATGTAATGCCAATTCGCAAGCACTACGTAGCAATTCCATTGGAACAGGAGCTTTACTAAAATCTCTGACACTATGTCTTTCGTTTATAAGGCTACTCAATTCATCAAATTGATTTTGTTTTTCTTTTCTTTCAATTTTCAGTGTTCCCGCATAAGCCTTTGGCATCTTAGGATATTTTCCTCGAAGTTCATCATGTTTATTAATTATATTCCTTAGCTTTGAATTATTTAATACGTCTCGATGGTATTCTTTATACGCATCTACAGCGTCAAGTGCCATATTTACAACATCTGTAGAGTAGCCGTCCATTCCAACATATTCTGCCACCAAATTAAGCATCTCAATTATTTTAGGAATACCAAAGAACTGTCGTGGTTTATCTAATGACAATCCTTTTTCAATTGAATGAACATTTCGGATGATTTCTCCTTCATAATAGCCTGTCAACTTTTTATTTCCACAAATTTGGTTTACATAATCAACCTGCCTATATGTATTCCATCTCATTCTTAGTTTTTGTTTAATACTCATTGTGCTCGTCCTCCAATAAACGCATTAATATACTCTTTTGCTGCTAATTTATTTTCATTAAGCTTTATTTTGACACGATTATAATCAATATTGTTGTTTATCAAGTTGATTGCCATGTTTTCCGAATAGTCACTATCGTTCAAACCATATTCATTCATAACGTCTTTTACCTTTTCCTTACCACAACTATTAAAAACAGCTTGCTTTTCGAAAATCAAGGTAAACATAACACCATGAAATGTATTCGTTACTACGTAATCTGCTTTATTAAAACAACTTATGAATACCCTCGGTGAAAAAACATCGAATTTATAATCACCCTTCATTCCATGTCCCATTACAACAATTTTAAGTTTCTTGCTATTTGCATACTCTCTTATTTTATTTTGTAAATCGTCGGGAATCCGTCCAAAATAATAAACAAATATAAACTTATCAATCTGTAAATCAATACAATATCTTTGGTATTCTGTCTTTTCAAGCAACATCGTTGGATCAACAACGATAGGAGTTACTTTCCCAAGAAGTTTCCTTACAATCGAGCTTGTATATTTATCTCGAACAGCGATTGCGTCCATTTTTTTTAAGTCATCTATTATCTCGATATGTTTTTTAAAAGCATCATACGAAGTATTGGCTGCTGAAACCGCGAATGTAATCGTTTTTTTTGCCTTAGATTTTTCCCCAAAGAAAATTGCTCTATTATCTTCAAAATACTGATCTTCTAAATTCCACAATGTATCACTACCAATGATACATAAATCAAAGTTAGCATCTATTTCATCAACAATTTTAAATTTCTTAATTGATTCGTCAAAAGTCCAATACTGTTGTACCTGTGCTTTAGCTTTTTTAATTTCACCTTTTAGTATCCATTTTAAAGTCTGGCGACCAACATAACCTATACTATGTGAAGTTCCCTTTCTTTTTCGTTTCATAAATGAAACATCACAGCCGCCCTGTTTCAAATATGAGCATAATGCAAAAGCTTGCCAATAGCTACCGCAATTTTCACTATTATATACCGTCACTATACATACTTTCATCTCAGTTAGCTTTGCTTCTCCTTTCCCAAAAAACTTTGGCTTTTCTTCGAAGGATTCTCAATTCTTGTTTGTAAAAAATTGCCGACGAAATAATCAAAACAATCACAACTACAATCGCAACCTCAATGGCATATAGAATCCAATTTATATATGAAGAGAAGATCGGCACGTATATTAACTTCAACACTAAAGAAACAATTACTGCTTGAACTATTGATAGAGCAATATGCTCTGCTACAAATCTATATTTTCTCTGCAAAATATTTTTTGAAGCATATATAGAATATTGTAATGTTCTAAAAAGTAATGCGCAAAACGTACCAATTGTAACACCAATCAATCCAAATTTAATAACAAGCGTTACAGACACAATCACATTAAGAAAAGCCTCAAAGATTGCTCCATTACGAGTTTGTTTAAAATGTCCTGCTGCATCAACAAGCATATGGTATGGGAGACGGACACAAAAAAGAAATTGATTCAGGCACATCAGCATACCGAAAAGAGGTCTTTTATACGATACATCACTTATTCCCAATGTATAAACTTCTGCAAAAGGAACAATTAACGCTGCACCACATATAAACAAGAATGCTGCAGATGTAAAAACCAAATATTCAACAACCCGGAAATTTTCTTGCAATACTCTATTCTCTTTTTTCGCAAGCATATTGCCAAACGCTGCTTCTATACCATCCGTAAATGTTTGTTCGACTTTATATAATCCATTTGCAACCATATAATATACAGTATATACGGATACTTCTTTAATATCCGAAAACATCGTCAAAACAATAACATCCGTGTTGTTATTAACAAATGCTGCGGCCTGTTGAGCAAACGCATCCCATCTTTGAGAAATCGCAGAATTATTTGGCTTTATGTCTGCATCAATTTCATATTTTTTCTTAACATAATATGATAAAAACAATGGGCGGATAAAATAAACAATCGCACTTCCTAATTTTACTAGATGAATTCCTGCTCCACAATGTATCAAGACTGCTGCAACAATCGTATTGAGAATCGTAGTGACAATTTGTGGAATTGTATTAACATAATTTTTTTGATCCGCTTGTAATAACATTTGATAGGCAATTCCAAAATAGTTATCTACAAATGTACTACTCCCTATGATCAAAACAAGTGTTGCTGAAAAAATCCAACTAAAAGAATTTCTCACAAGAAATGGATAGACACAAGCAAATACAATTAATGCTCCCACATATATAAGTGCAACTTTTTTCATAAAAATTGCAGTCGCATTTACTATTCCACTAATCTCACTTTTATTTTTTTGTGACAGCGGATTATACAGTGCTGCCCTAGTAACGCTTCCAACGCCAGCACGTAATAAAACTATACAACTTAAAAATTGTGTAATTGATGACGTTATTCCGTTATAACTTGACCCAAATGCTCCTAAAATAAGTCTTGGTAGTATTAAGCCACAAATTATAGAAACAACTTCTGCCATTATTGACGTCATTGTATTAATGACAGCTTTTTTCGTTCGCATTCTATATTATCATCCTTATCTATTTAAATACTCTGAAACATCCAATTTTTTTCCAAACAACAAATCAGTACTTGGTAAAATATCAGTATCAAACCCAGAATCTGGATATAGTGTTATCTCTCCAAACCAAACACGGCCATCAGCCTCATATAAATCTATTCTCGACAATTTTGTTCCGAAAGATAGCTTTCTCGCAATATCAAGCATCTCATTCAAATTATCAGGCGGTGATATCGTAAAGTCCTCCGGTAAATCTTCATCACCATAATTGTATCTCAAAAATTGCCAATCGGGTGAAAAGAAATAGTATTTAACGCCTCTAGAGGAATTCCGCCCAGTACAAATCATAATATTATCAGGCTTACCATTAAAACATAAAATTTTATAATCTTTTAACTCCGTTCCCGATTTATCAACCATATATTTTTCCGCAATAATCTGAGGCGGCACTTGTTTATAGGGCCACTCTCTTCCAGACCAATAATAATTATTATTGAGGCTTTTATTGATTTTGTTTTTCACCTCTTCAAAATTCAGTGTGCTTTTATCTGTACAAATAACAAGTCCGCCACTATCATGTGTACATTTAAGAACAAATTGATCTGGCAATTTATCAAAATCTATATCCTCAAACTTATTCCATGGACCTCCTACTAATGGGATTAAATAATCCCTACCAATTTTATCTTCAATATACTGTCGCACAGAATATTTATCTACCCATTTAATATACTCTTTTTTTCTGTCTTTCAACTTTAACAATTGAACTTTTTCATTTAGTGTTTTAGGATTCGAATAATTTAATTTTAATCCCAAACGAGCCCAGAACATAAGCTTGAGATATAAACTATCCGGTATCCAGTTCATATATCCTTTATAGCCTGCCCTAGCCAGTCCTCTCTGTATAATATTTCTTTTCATTTTGCCACCTTCTGTTTTTATTCTTTTAACGTTTCTATAATCATCCATATAAGTAAAAGAATGACTTGTATGTACTTATCATAATATGTGACCAGTCCATACTCACTAATCATTATAGCCACAAGTATTCCTATAAATAGCAATTCTTGTTTCGTTATTTTGCGAACATTTCTAGCACTAGAAACCAACATCCAAACGTAATTAAAATAATATACTATCGTCCCTATCAGCCCAACATCAACTAATAATTCAACATAATTGTTATGCGCATAGTAGGCTAATGACCAGTTTGAATGATAAGAATGTAGAACAAACCTATAGTTATCTATACCATACCCAAACCACATTCGTTCTTTAAACCATTCAATTCCCCATTGTATCAAGTTCAATCTTGTTGATGTGCTTGAGTCCACTGCAGCATCCGTTCCAAATAATCCGGCAACCATCGATTCAATTCTATGCCCAGCCATTGAATACAGGAACGGAACATGTAATAATGCATAATAACCGACAAAACCTATTAGAATAACTATTACTATTTTACTTGCATTTTTTACTATATTATCCCTATTGTCAAACACATAAATCATTGCTAATGGTATCAAAAAGCATAAAATTGCTTTTCTCGACGATGACAATATAACAACAATAAGATTTGCTATTACCATCATGCGAAACCATCGCACTTTGTAACCTTTTAAAATAAAATAAATTGCAAAACAAATCGCAAATGCCGCACATACGCCTACTGTGTTACCGTTTATATTTCCAGTTTTTCTTGAAGAACTAAATGCAAAAATACCACCCGTAACTATAACTCGAAGTTCAAGAAACAAAGGTGCCACTACAAGTGCTTTTAACACTTCTTCTATCCTCTCTTTTTTTCTATCAACAATGAAAAAAAGAGCATACATACAAACTAAATTAATTAATAGTGTTTTACCCATAGCATTGGCATACACTTTATTTATAGCCCAATTAGTCGAGCTTATGGCAATCAGGCAAAACACGCCCATGCAAAGAATATAATTATTGTTACGAAATTCCTTTTTTAATAACAAATAAATAGCAAAGACTCCAATAAGAATAACTCGTGCCAATTTCATTAACATGGAGCCTTCGTCCGTTACAACCGCTGCGATCGCATATAGCCAAAGCGTTAGCGATACAATGGATATTTTATTGATTCGTATGTCACAGCTTCTATTCAATCAATGTACCTCTCTCTTTATTCACAGAATAGATATTTCTCCCAGTTTTCAAATATACTGATACTTGTCAATGCATATCGCAATTCACTTGATTTTTTTGACATTTTTTCTGCTAAAGTTACATCTATTATTGAAAACAATGCATCAACAAGGGCATCTTCGTCCCCAACTGGTATAAGTATACCATTTTCCTGATTCTCTATTAATTCACGTGGCCCTCCAGAAGGACAATCCGTCGAAATAACCGGCATCCCCATGCACATCGCCTCAATTAGAGCATTAGGCATTCCCTCGTAATCTGAAGATAGGATAAATGCCGAAGCATCATTTATTGCATTAAGAACATCTTTATTTCTTCCAGGAAGTAATACCACACCATCAAGGCCAAGTTCTTTAATCAAGCTTTCTAGATTAGCACGTTCTCGTCCTTCTCCATAAATAACCAACTTGAAGTTCTTTTCCCTCTGATAAAATATTGAGAAAGCCTTAATAAGCATTGGGAAATTTTTCTGTCTTTCAAGACGCCCCACTGCAACAAACACTTTTTGTCGTATTCCCTTATATGGTTCTGGAATTCTTGCAATATCAACCGGATTAGAGAGCACAATTCCTTTTTTCTGAATATTTTTCGGAAAATAAGATTTTGCCATATCAGTTTGAAAGATTATTCCGTCAGCAAGTGGATATGCGATTTTCCTTAACAATCGTGTAATTTTAACATCTGGCATTACCCACGGATTATTTCTTTCTGAAACACAAACAGGAATTTTGGAGCCAATCAATGCCAATATTACATATATTCCGATATCCTCCGGCATACTTAATACAACATCAGGTTTATACCGCATTATTTTTTTTCTCAGTGCTGCGTATCTAAAGAATCTATCTTTTACTTTATTATCAGCTTTTTTTCCTATTGCATCTACATTAATACGTGTATCCAACTCATATGCAACTGCTGCTACATCAATGGTAATGATTGAACATTCAATTCCATTTTTCACAAAATAATTCGCCAATTGAGCAATAACTCTTTCAGCTCCTCCATTTATCAGTGCACGTGTTACAATACATATTTTTTTATTGTTTTTCATCGACACTTATCCTTGTTTTTCTTATAATTGGTTAAGTTTACTTGATATATCTATATACTTTGTTTTTCCGAAAGGCTCATATGAAGCCATCATATAATTGTATTTTGGAAATTGCCTTATAATTACAAAATTTTCATCTTCATTTAGCCAGTGCTTACAAGTAAAGAATACCTTATTTCTATAGGGCATATTCATAAACTTGTTCACTTCTGTCTCTGTACAGCCATTTTGGTCGTTAAACTTCACCAGTAATTTATTCCAGTTAATTCTCTGTACTCGACGCTCCCACTTTTCTCTTGCTTCCTGCTCACTATGGTAATGTAAGAAGAAGATTTCAATCGAATTTTTACCATTAGACAAAACACCAACAGGATAGGAGCCAAATCTCTTATCTTCTGAGACCTGCGGCATATCTTTCCACCGAGATTCTTCGGGCTTGATAAAAGTCAGTTTTCCATTAATATAGCCTTTTAGGTCAGATAAGAACTCAATATAATCTTTTGCAATAAAGAACATTCCAACCGTAGGAGATTCTTTGGGCAGGTTATAGCTTTCATAAATCATCCCACCCCAGCAGTTATTAGAAATAATCGTGAAATCTGTAGATTTCAGCTGTTTCTTTCTATAGTTTGCCAAACCAAGTCGCCAGAATTTTAATACCTTTAGTCTCAATCCTTCATATGTAGGCATTCTATCTTATCCCTTCCTCTTTACATTTTTATCAAATCCGTATATATCTTATCTAGCTGCTTTACCGACTGAGCAATATCATAGTTTTGTATTGCTTCCAAATGATTTTCTCTATATATAATTCGTTCTTTCTTTGATCGATATTCAACGGAAAGTATGGCCTTTGCCCACTGTTTTGGAGCATCGTCGATAGATTCCCAGATAAGATCACCTAGGTCAACTTCTCTTGTGATTTTATCTGATACAACGCATGGCAAGCCAGAAATTTGCGCTTCCAGCAATACTACCGGAAGTCCCTCATACTTAGATGGAAAAACAAATATGTCCATTGCCGAATAGAGAGCCGTTGGATTATCTGTTTCACCATATAGAATAATGCGATTCTTATATGGATGCTCCTTGACACAAGTTTTTATTTTTTCTTCATCCGGTCCCGTTCCCACAATAAGAAGAAGCGCATCGTCTCGTTCCGCAGCTACTTCTTCAAATATGTCCAATAAGTATTCTTGGTTCTTTTGTTCGTTGATGCGTCCGATATGTCCAATAAGTAATTGATTTTCTACCCCCAATTTATTTCTTACTGCATCTCGTTCCTTTTTAGAAAATGTAAAATCGTCTGTATGAAAACCGTTCGGCAAAACTTCAAAATTATTTTCTCCAAACAACCAGTTTCCCGCTAATTGTCCACAAGCCAGTGCTTTTGTATAAACTGTTCTAAAATACGGATTTAGCAATTTATGCACCTTCATGTTGGGACAATTACTATTATGGCTATGGGCAATTCGATTTTTAACACCTGCCAGTTTAGCAATTGTAAGTTCAATTGCCATCATTGAACTACTACCGTGATCATGTACAATATCATAGTGTCCGGCTCTTAATGCTTTCCACAGCGCAATATAATGGTCCTTTGGGTTTCCATGCCGTGATGGAAGTGTCACTAAATGGATATCGTTCTCTAGGCATTCCTTTTCATATTTTTCTGATATTGGTTGTCCAGCAAGAATAGTTAGATCATACTTTTTCTTGTCCAATGCCTTACAGTAGTTCATCATTACCGTTCCAATTCCGGTAATTCCAAAATGATTTGTGACCATTGCCACTTTAATTTTTTTATTATCCATTTACCTTATCCTCACAGTCACAAATCCATTGGAAATTTAGCGATTACTTACATTGACATGGTATTTTAATTTTCTAGCCCTCATAGCAATCGGAATGGCCGCCGGACATATCCACATAATGACTGCTCTTAGTTTATTTTGTTTCGATGTTGGTACATGTAATGCACTCAAAGCATCTTTTCTTGTTGCTTTCAAGCATTTTCTGTACATTTCTGGGTATTCTTTCTCTACCCCAGCAAGAACACACATATCGTAAAAATCCGAGTGTGTTCTCCAATTTGCATATTTCCAAGCCTTGAGAACTCGATCCGAACGAATCGTCAGATTCTGTTTTATTACCTCAAGTGCCCATAATCCACATTCACACTTTTTAATCGAAAACTTTGTCATAGCACTTGTTGGGTTATCTCGGCGATAATAATAGGTTTTTCTTCTTCCTGCAATAACCTTTTCCGCTTTCTGAAAAGCCGCCACATTAAAGTTAAAACCTTCGCCTATAAATATTTCAGGAATAAATTTAATGTCACCTAAAAATTTTGTCCTGAACAATTTACAATAGCATCCAATCGGAACCTGATAGCATAGAATCGCCTCTACCGCATCTTCGCCATTCCAGATTGTAATCTCATCACTCTCAATTTGTTTTTCATCAAAGTTTCCAAACATTTGTGTTGTCAGGGCGATATCAGCTTTATTTTTAACTAACTGCTCCAACATATATTCAATGTAATCCGGCATCACATAGTCATCACCATCAACAAAGCAAATAAAACCGCCACTTGCCATTTCTATTCCCGAATTTCGAGTGGCACTAACACCACCATTTTTCTTATGAAGTACCTTTACTCGATCATCCTTTTGTTGCATCTGATCACATATTAAACCAGAATTATCTGTTGAGCCATCGTCAACCAAAATGATTTCTATAAAATCCCATGTTTGCGCCAAAATAGATTCCACACACTTTTCTAGGAAGGGAGACACATTATATACTGGCACAATAACAGATACTTTATAGTTTTCCTCCGTTATCCCCCCCCATTTTTTGAGGAGTCTAACTGCTCCAGCCGGAATCACGGCTTTAAGTCGTTCCTTTAGCTGGATGCCCACCTTTAAGTTATTCATAAAATCATCCTCATCAATTTTCTCATAAAAGGCATTTCTCTC
>OHUF01000740.1_pt1 | contig 13359 bp, 7 predicted proteins | sample 1579131 | NCBI WGS metagenome assembly OHUF01 (sample SAMEA3879553, study PRJEB24766) | human gut metagenome | biome: human-associated habitat; feature: feces | place: USA | collected 1985/1987 | reverse complement strand
GGCTTTTGACTTTATTATAACTTGGAGAGAAACACGCACGAGGCCGAATGCTTACAGAGGAATTAGGGTATTCATCAGGCTGGTAAAGGATACTTGTACAGCTTGTTGCTGCTTGTAGTTTGCGATTGGTGGATATGGGGTCTGTCTGTTCCTGTCGGATATGTTTTGAAGTAAGGAAAGAGCTTGGGAAATATTTTTCCATCGGCTGAAAGGACTGATAGCAGACTGAAAGGACTACTGTCAGCCTTATGCATTGTGTAATAGTGAGTTATGCCGACTGAATGGACTGAAGAAAGGTTCGTGAAATAGGTATATGTAAGAGTGTTTTGTAGGAAAAGTGTATTTGTTCATACCATTGTATCCGCAAAGTTTGCATTCGGCGGAAACTGGGTCTGTACTTGGTGAAAAAGAGAACCGGAAATTATTTTCAGTTCTCTTCCTTATTCTTATCCTGTTTCAAATGCTGTTCCATGTACATGCTGGGAGGCATTCCGTACAGATCCTTGAAAGCGGTCGAGAAATTGTTGGGATTGGTGAATCCGGTCAAGTCCGCCACTTCGGCTATGGTGTACCGTTTCTTCGACAACAGTTCTGCCGCTTGTTTCAGTCGGATGTTCCGGATAAAATCCCGTGTGGTCTGGTTGGTCAGTTCTTTCAGTTTACGGTGCAAGTGCACGCGGCTAATGCCTACCTCGGTGGTAATCATCTCCACGGTGAGGTTCGGGTTGCTCAGGTTTTCGTTGATGACCCGCATGATTCGTTCCATCAGTTTGTCATCGGGGGACTGTACTTCTATTGGTTGTACCTTATCCCCTTGGGTCTGTTGTCCGGTATAGGTATTGCGTAGCCGTTCACGACTGCGGATCAGGTTGGCGGTCGTTTTCCTCAATATCTCTATATGGAAAGGTTTGGTCATGTAGGCGTCGGCTCCTGTTTCCAGACCTTCCAGATTGTCTTCCTCCCGTGTCTTGGCAGTGAGCAGTATTACCGGGATGTGGTTCAGGTTCACATTTTGCTTTATTTTGCGGCATAAGGTAAGTCCGTCCATTTCGGGCATCATGACATCACTTATTACCAAGTCCGGGGTTTTATTGAAGATGCTTTCCAGTGCCTCCTTGCCGTTGCAGCTTTCCAGGGTATGGTAATCGCTTGCCAGTTCACGGCAGATATAGCGGCGTATATCTTCATCGTCTTCTACCACCAGTACTTTGTATTTCGTTTTGGTTCGTGTTTTTCCGTTTTCTTCTTCCTCGGTTTCATAAGGAACAGGGAGGACCGGAGCCGGAGTGTGGAAGAGAGGAGCTTTGTCGGCTTCCATTTCTTCTTTGCGCAGATGGGCGCATCCCAGAGGCATACGGATGATAAAGCTGCATCCCGGTTGTCCGTCCGGATTATTTTCTACACGGATGTCTCCATGATGAAGTTCCACCAGTGAGCGGGTGAGGTGCAGCCCGATACCGGTGCCTATGTTTGAGTTGTTTTGGCTATTCCGTATCTGGTAAAAGCGTTCGAATATGTGTTCTGTTTCTTTGGGGGCGATTCCTATTCCGCTGTCGGTCACGGTGATTTCGGCATACTGTTGCAATGGTTTCGGCAGGGTGGAGTCCTTACCGGTGCGTAGCCGTATGTCCACACTGCCTCCTTCGGGGGTGAATTTGAAGGCATTGGACAGGATGTTCAGGATAATTTTGTCGAAGTTCACCGGGTCCACCCACAATTTTAAGTGGTCGGCGCCCTCGTGGTGGAACTGCAAAGTAATTTGTTTTTTGTTCGCTTGTTCTGTAAAGGTTTCACACAAATCATTAATGAATCCGGTCATTTCGGTTTCACGGAAAACGAGTGACATCTGTCCTTTGTCTATCTTGCGTATATCCATCAATTGGTTTACCAGCCGCAGGATTCTTTCGGAATTGCGCCAGATGATGCGGTAGTTCTTTTGCCGTTCGTGGTCTGTATCGTTTGTCATCAGTTTTTGCAAAGGACTGATGATGAGTGACATCGGAGTACGTATTTCGTGGGAGATGTTGATGAAAAACTGTAGCTTGGCTTCGTTTATCTGTTCGGCATGGATATGTTGCATCATTTCCTGTCTTATGCGGTAACGGTGTCTCATTTGCAGGATGATGCCATAGACGGCTGCTACTGCCAATAAGGCATAGATCAGCATGGCCCAGCCCGATGCCCACCATGCCGGTGCGATGTGAATGGTGATTTCATCGGTGTCGGATTCCAGCAGATAATCTTCGGCTTTGATCCGGAAATGATAATCGCCGGGGGGAAGGTCGCTGAATGACACTCGGTTGACTCCTTTGGGAAGTTTGACCCAGGGGGTGTTGTTTATGGTATATAGATACGTGATACGTTCGGAATTATTTAGTTCGCGGGTAGAGAACTCGATGCTGAAAGCGTTGTCGTTATGTGACAAGTGGAAATCCCGGGCCTCAAAGACGGAGGTGTTTATGATTTCTTTTCCGCCCGACAACATTCCTTTCCTTATGGGTTGGTCGTGCAGATAGAAGTCGATGATGCGTACGTTCCATTTTTTTGCGGGATTCGTAATCTCTTGAGGATTGAAATAGGTAATTCCGTTTGTACCTCCAAACCAGAGTATGCCGTTGTGGTCGGCAAAAGAGGCGTTTTTGCTGAATTCATTTCCTTGCAGACCGTCGTCTGCATAGAAATTGCTGAACGTGTGGGTATTCAGATTAAAACGTGACATTCCGGCATTGGTGCTTATCCATAAGTTGTCCTGCCCGTCTCCTTTGATAGCATATACGGCGTTACTGGATAGTCCGTGGGCGGTGGTGTAGGTCTTTAGTTGCTGGGTTTGGGGATTCCATTCTGCCAGTCCTTCGGAATTGCCTATCCAGATGTTGCCTTGGGGGTCTTCATAAAGGGAGTGGATGATGTGTCTGGATAGGATTTCTTCAGTCTTGAAGTCGTCGGTGCTCAGGTCTATACATCTTATTCCGTCATACGTTCCTACATAAAGGTGGTTGTCACCGGCGTACAAAAGACAGCTTATCCATTTATATTTTTTGGTGGCAGCATTGAATTTAGGGTCATATACAGACTGTCCTGTCTTCAAGTCATAATAGAAAAGTCCGGCTCCCATGGTGGCTATCCAGAGTCGTTTGTCCTGGTCTTCAACCAGATCATACACGCGTTGGATACGGTTTCCATTCTTGTCTGTCAGATTCTGCAGATAGCTGCACTGTCCTGTTTTCTTATCCAGTCTGCCTAGTCCGTTGGTATAGGATCCGAACCACAGATTATGTTCAGAGTCTTCATACAGGCCGAAAACGGTGGAAGGAACCGAAGAGGGGCTGTCATGTGGGGCATAATGGACTTTTTGCTTCAGTTCTGTGGTGATGCCGTATATGCCGTCGTTGTCAGTACCTATCCATAATATGCCTTTGTGGTCGCGGCAGAGTGAGGTGATACAGTTGGAGCCGATGATATTCTTGTTTATTGATTTGTAGCCTATGTACTTGAAACTGTTGGGCTGTGCGGGAATCATCATAACCCCTTTCTGGTAAATGGCTATCCATAGGTTTCCTGCATTGTCTTTCAGGACGGAGTGTACTTTGGAGGTACCGGAGTCGAGGTAATTATTATCAAAAGGGTAATCCGTGATGAGCTGTTTGGGGATGTTGAAAATCTTGGTGCCTTTCCCGTCCGTGCCCAGGCAAAGCTCGTTTTGGCTTATCTGGCAGATGGATTTGATAGGCAGGTTTTGTTTTCCTTTATAAAGGATAGGAATGAACTCTTCTGCTGGTTGGTTATATTTCAGCAATCCTTTGCCTATGGTTGCCAGGTAGATGTCTCCGTAGTTGTCTTCATAGAGGTCCACAATGGTCATTCCCTTCTCTTGTTTCAGAAAGTGCTTGCTTTTATTGTCCACAGAGAGGCGGTAGATACCATTCTCACCCTGTGTTACCCAAAGATTGTGTTGTCTGTCCTCTATCATGTAGTCTGTCATTTGGGTGGGGATAGGTAAGTCCAGTTTGTGTGCAGTCAGTTTCCCCTGTGTGATGGTTATGGTACACAAGTTGTTTCCCGATACCCATATTTCTCCGTTCCTACGTTCCAGAATGGACATGATATTGCTGTCAAAAGTCTTTCCGTCTTCCCATTGCGCTCGCGCGCTGAAGCTGTCGGTTTCCGGATCGTATAGCTGTATACCGTTATAGGTTCCTACGAACAACCGTCCTTTGCTGTCCTCGTACAGCACTCGTACGTAGTTATGGCAGAGGGAGTACTCGTTTTCCGGGTCATGCTTGTAGGTGATGAACTTGGCTCCGTCATAGCGGTTCAGTCCGTCTTCGGTGGCAATCCATATCATGCCGTTCCGGTCCTGATATATTTTGTTGATCAGACTGCTGGAAAGTTCCCTGTCTGTTGTGAAGAATTTGTACGATTGTCCGTGGCACAACAAAGACAGAAAAAGAAATAGTATAAGAATCGTATGTTTCATCATAATATAAATATCCCAGTAAATTCAGGTGCACAAAAATAATTCAAAAAAGAATATATAGCCTAATAAATAAGGAGTAATTTCGGTACTTTGTGCCATATCGGGCAGGTTTGTAACATGGAAAAAGGACTATGTAACATGGTTACACTCCGATATAAGGCGAATGTCCTTACCTTTGCTCTTGTTGAGCAGTGAAGAACGGAACGTAAAAACAGCCTTGTGAATTTAATACCATGAATATGAAACTTGAATGTGATTTATCCGGTATCCGGAAATGTATGATGAGTGGCTTGTCCCTGTTGCTTGCCGGAGTGTTGCAGGCGCAGAATCCGATTGTGCAGACTTGCTATACTTCTGATCCGGCACCTATGGTGCACGATGGCACCTTGTATGTTTACACGGGACACGATGAGGACCATGCCGATTTTTTCTGGATGCAAGAGTGGCGCGTCTATTCTACTAAAGATATGGTGAACTGGACCGATCACGGTTCTCCGCTTGCCATCGAGTCTTTCGACTGGGCGGACGATCGTGCCTGGGCATCGCAATGTATCGAACGCAACGGGAAATTCTATTGGTATGTGTGTCTGCATTCCAAGTTGACAAACACGATGGCTATCGGTGTGGCGGTGGGTGATTCGCCTACCGGCCCTTTTAAGGATGCTATCGGCAGACCGCTTTACGAAGGTAGCTGGGATTTTATTGATCCCACGGTTTTTGTGGACGATGACGGGCAGGCTTATTTATATTGGGGAAATCCGAATGTTTACTATGCCAAGCTGAATGCCGATATGGTTTCGCTGGATGGTGAGGTGTCCAAGGTGGAGCAGACTATAGAGAGTTTTGGTTCTCCGGGGCCGGACAAACGGGAGAAAGGAAAGAAATACAAGGACATCTATACGGAAGGTCCGTGGTTGCACAAGCGTGGCGGTACATATTATCTGTCGTATGCAGCCGGCGGAGTACCCGAACACATCGCTTACTCGATGAGTGACACTCCGACAGGACCTTGGAAGTATATGGGAGAAATTATGCCGTTGCAAGATACCGGTTCGTTTACCAATCACTGTGGAGTGACGGATTATAAAGGTAATTCTTATTTCTTTTATCACACCGGGAAATTACCCGGTGGGGGTGGTTTCGGACGTAGCGTGGCAGTGGAGCAGTTCAGTTACAACCCCGATGGTACTTTCCCGATAATTAATGCGACGACAGAAGGGGTGTCGCCGGTAGGCACACTGACTCCTTATCAACGTGTGGAGGCGGAAACGATAGCTTTCTCCGAAGGAGTAAAGTCGGAATGGAATGCAAAGACGGGGGTGTATGTATCCGGAATTCATGACGGGGATTATATAAAGGTACGCGAGGTGGATTTTGAAGATTTGTTGCCCAAGTGTCTTTGTGTGTCTGTTGCCAGTGCCCTTCGCGGCGGGTGGATAGAAATCAGGACCGACAGCATCGGCGGAACGCTGATAGCTGAAATGAGGGTTCCTCATACCGGAGGATGGGAATGTTGGACAAGTATAGAGGCGGATGTGACGGTTCCTGTGACGGGTGTGCATGATGTCTATTTTGTGTTCAAAGGCAGGAAAGGATGTGAACTGTTTCATTTTGACTGGTGGAAATTCAGCCGGCAGGAAATGACAGAGCAAGAGGTGAAAGACAGGACGCAGGCCGCATCTACCAATATTCCGGGTTACGAGTATCCGCGGCTGGACGAGGAGCATTGCGCCCACTTCCGTTTCTATGCTCCGCAAGCCGGAAGGCTTCAGGTAGACTGTTGCGGTAAGAAGTATGACATGCAGAAGGACGCGGATGGCTTTTGGACAGTAAAGACCGATCCGTTGGTCGTAGGATTCCATTATTATTTTTTGATAGCGGACGGGGTGCAGGTGGCCGATCCGTCCAGTTACACTTTCTTTGGTTGTTGCCGTATGGCGAGTGGGATAGAGGTTCCCGAGGGAGTGGAAGGTGATTACTATCGTCCTCAGCAGGGAGTACCTCATGGGCAGGTGCGCTCGTGTACTTATTATTCGGAAGCCAAAAAGGAATTCCGCCGTTGCATGGTCTATACTCCGGCTGAATACGAAACCAAGGTGAAAAAACGTTATCCGGTACTTTACCTGCAACATGGCATGGGCGAGGATGAGACGGGCTGGTCGGCACAGGGATGTATGCAACATATTATGGATAACCTGATAGCCTCCGGGCAATGTGTGCCGATGCTTGTTGTGATGGACAGTGGGGATGTGGAAGCTCCTTTCATTCCTCGCAAAGGGAAGGATGTGAATGAGGAGAGAGCTTTGTATGGTGCCTCTTTTTACAGGGTGATGCTGGAGGACTTGATACCGATGATTGACAGGACGTTCCGGACTTATACTGATCGTGAACATCGTGCAATGGCAGGATTGTCATGGGGTGGTCATCAGACTTTCACTGCCACATTGCCTCATCTGGACAAGTTTTCGTATATTGGCGCATTCAGCGGTGCTATCTTCGGACTGGATGTGAAGACTTGCTTTGACGGTGTGTTTGCTGATGCCGGCAAGTTTAACAAGCAGGTACATTACTTGTTTTTGGGATGCGGAACGGAAGAACGGTTCGGTACCCGAAAACTGGCAGAGTCTTTGCGCAAAATAGGTATTCATGTGGACTATTACGAATCGCAGGGCACGGCACACGAGTGGTTGACATGGCGTCGTTGCTTGTACCGGTTCGTGCCTCATTTGTTCAAAAATAGAAAGTAGAAAAAGAAATGAAGAAGATCATTATTATTATTACCTGCTTCATTGGTTTGTCGGGGGCGTTTGCACAACAACGGGAAATCTTCCATAATCCGGTGATTGAGGCGGATGTACCTGACCCTTCCATGATAAGGGTGGGAAACTATTACTATCTGGTAAGCACCACCATGCACCTGATGCCGGGTTGTCCGGTGATGCGTTCAAAGGACTTGGTGCATTGGGAAACGATCAGTTATGTGTTTCAACGGCTTACTGACTTGCCCCGTTATGATTTGAAGGAAGGCACGGTATATGGTCGCGGACAATGGGCCTCCAGCATCCGCTATCATGACGGACGGTTCTATGTATGGTTCTCACCCAATGATGAACCTCATCGTGGTTATATCTATACCGCCGAAGATCCGGCGGGCGAATGGACATTAGTCTCCCGTCCGCCTCATCATCATGATGCTTCTTTGTTTTTTGATGATGACGGCAAAGTCTATCTGTTTTATGGCACCGGACAACTTCGTCAGCTCAAGAGCGACCTGAGCGATGTGGAGCCGGGAGGTATAGACCAAAAGATATTCGAGCGGGATGCCGACGAGCAGGGACTTCTGGAAGGAAGTCAGGCATTCAAGCATAACGGCAGATATTACGTGATGATGATTTCCATGGACTGGAGCATTCCCGGACGGTTGCGTCGTGAGGTGTGCTATCGTGCTGACCAGATAACCGGTCCGTATGAGAAAAAGGTGATTTTAGAAACCGAATTTCAAGGATATGGTGGCGTGGGACAAGGCTGTATAGTCGATACTCCTGACGGAAACTGGTATGGCTTTATTTTTCAGGATAGGGGCGGCATAGGGCGTGTGCCCACATTGATGCCCTGCCGCTGGGAAGACGGTTGGCCGATACTGGGTGATGCGGACGGACGTGTGCCCGAGTGTATGGAGATGCCTGCTTCCGGAGAGGAGTGTAAAGGAAGTATCATGGGAAGTGATGATTTCGACACCGGCCGGTTGAGCTTGAACTGGCAGTGGAACCATAATCCGGACAATAGCCGTTGGTCCCTGAAGGAACGGAAAGGACATATGCGACTGAAAGCCTCGTATGCCGAATCGTTGAAGACAGCCCGCAATACATTGACCCAGAGGGTACAGGGACCTTCTTCCGAAGCAACAGTCGAACTGGATGTCTCCGGACTGAAAGACGGAAATGTAGCCGGTTTCGGTGTATTTGAATTCCCCTATGCCTATGTGGCTGTAGAGCAGACTAATGGTGAAAAGAAAATTGTAATGTGTAATGATGGTCAAACGATTGAAACAATCGATCGTTTTGAAGGGAACAAAATATGGATACGTGCCCGTGTGATGGATGTAGGTTTCCGTGCCGTTTTCTATTACAGTACCGATGGCAAGTATTTCCTTCCCATCGGTAATGAACTTAGTATGGGGCTTGGGCTGGTCTGGACTGCCAATCGTTTTGCCTTATTCAATTTTAGTAAGGAGAAAGCGGGAGAAGACGGATATACCGATTTTAATTGGTTCCGTTTCACCAATAAATAATAAAAGGCGGGGATAACCTTTTCGCCATAGATTGGGAGTGTGCCGAAACTCATTGCAGAGTAACATAGAGTTCCACAGAACGAATTTAACCTATTGATAGCTAATGATATTTATTAGTATAAATCCGTGTAAGCTGTGATGAGTGCGAGTTTCGACATACTTTCAATCTGTGGCGATTTCAGGTATATGGCACATTTACCAGAACTTATTTTGTTCGGCATTGTATTCGAACCCGATCGATTCCAGTTTTCCGATCAGTATGTCCTTGCTGATATTCATATCTTCACAGAGTTCGTCGAGCGATGCATAGCAATCGCGAAGTTTCATGTTGATGACGCTAAACAGCATCATCGGATCTTCAGGAAGTTCCATAATTATTCTTTTTTTAAAACGGCTGCAAAGATACGGTAACTCTGTGTATCCTGCAAGAGCACTTCTTTCTTAAAATCATCCAAAGGTGACTATCCTTATTTTTCAAAATAGTAACATAATATCGGATTGCCTACCGTGGTCAGTATCGGTTCTTTAGACACTTCACCTGTCTGTATATCCAGTGAGTAGATACCTTTTGCTTTAGCCGATGAGTTACCTATCAACATACTCCCTTTATAAAGGGAAAGCATAACCCCGAAACCGTTGGACAAGTCAAGTCCTTGCACTTTTTTCATGGTTTTATTGTACAGATCTATTTCCACTGCAAGATCGGCGATGGCTGTGTGTCCTTGTTCTCCCGGTTTGTAGTAACCCGGCATATTGATGTAAGCATACGCTTTTCCATTACCTACATACCGGATGGCGGAGATAAATCCGGCAGTCTTTTCTTCTCCGCTGATGGCGGCTCCTGTGATTGTCCATTGATAAGTCGGGTCGAACTCCGTTTCTCCGGCTTTGATACGCAGAACTCCGGCATTATGCCCTTTGACCATACCAAAGCCTCCCATACACGAAATGTAGATGTCTTTCTTCTCGTCCATGAAGATGGAATAGCGGTCGATTGGGCGGGTTGGCATAGAGATGCCGCTGGTCTTGTCTGTTATCATTTTCAGCAACTTATCCGTTTGGGTGTCAATGATGGCAATGTCGCTGTACGGGCGATCCTGTGGGGGAATCCATCCACCCACCATCTGGCTGAGGCCTACGAATAGGAGTCCGTCGCGCAGTAACATGGCGGATGGATCCGGATTGCTGTCGGATACTCCTAATGAAGTCAGGTCTATCTCTCCTTGCTGTGTCATGGTAGTGGGATCGAAGATAGCGATCTTGCCTAATCCTGCCATGGATAGATAAGCTTTGCCGGTAGACGCAAAAACGATATTGGTGGCGGAAGAGTTGGGTGGCAATTTCATTGTTCCCGTTCTTGACAGCTGCCCGTTGTTCCGTGTATATTTCACTAACTCGTTCTTGCTATCGCCCATGTATCCCGGAAAAACGAAAATATCGTTCCCTTCGATAATCGGGTATGATCCTCCGTACGGAATGGGAATTCCGTTGTTGTTATTTGTATTTTGTGGAAACTCGTCACGGATCAGTTGCAGGTAAGCTGCTCCTGTCATTCCGTCGGGATTGGGCAGGATGGTTGCCAGAGCGATGTTGGCATCGGTGGTCGGGACTTTAGGGTTCGGATCTTTTTCGCATGCAGAAAATACGAGTGCAGTGCCGGCAAGTGCCAGCATCAAATTTCTAATCTTCATAGTTTTTGGGTTTTTAAAATAAATAATCTTGTTTCATTTCAATACATATCTTAACCTTACTCCCCAGTTACGTCCGGGTAGGGGACGATTGAACTCAGACATCATTCGGGCATCAGTCAGATTATTCATTCGTGCCGAAATGATGAACCGTCCGTTCATAAAGCTGTGTTCTATTCCGATATTGGCCGAGAAGGTGCGTGGAATTCTCCGTTCCTGAAACCGGCTTTGTTCAAAATCGTAGAAATATTCTTCAACAAAAGAACCGTCTGTAAAGATACGGGTGTTCTGTCCCTTGCCTCCGAACAGATTCTCTTTATGATATTCTAGTCCGGCATTTGCCAGAAGGTAGGGAATGTTAGGCATCCGACTACCTTTGGTCGGGTTGGTTATATGGGTATTCGGTTCAAATTTCCGCACATCCCGTAAGTCCTGGTAGGTCATGTTGCAGTAGCCGTAAAGCCAATGAGTCAAGTCCGCCTTGACCTCTACTTCAACTCCAAGGGTACGCATTTTTCCGAAGTTTTGATATTGAGACTGGAGATATCCTCCTGTAAACCGGATCATATTCTCAAGATATCCATAGAAGGTATTTACTTCTACCTGTAAGTTGCTGGCATCCTTTCCGGTGCGGTCTAAAAGAAAACCCAGGTTTACGCTTGTATTGCGTTCAGGAAGCAGGTTTCCGGAAGGGGCGACTGTATATCCGTCACCCAAAAGTTCGCTTTCGGCCGGCAGGCGTACGTCATATCCTACCGAGAGTTTACCCATGAAATCCGGAGTAAATCTATAGCGTAGAGCGTTGCTGATGCCAAAATCCCGTTTCAACATATCCACTTTCTCGGCTTCCGAAGACATGATACTGCTCATGTGAGTATTCATACCATACATATAATATTTCACGTTGAGCGAATTCAGGAAGATATCATTGTCGGTGCGGAAATCGTATCCCAGTCCGGCAATCCAGCTTGCCATCGTACTTCTGAAATTGGTTTTATAACCAACAACTTTATTTTTCAGGTCATCTTTCGGGTGTCCGGATGCGAAACTGAACAGTGAGTTCAAGTTGATAGAATGATTATTATTGATCACATAGTTCAGATGCAACTTGTGGGTGATGGTGTGTTTCTCGTTTCTGGCATTCGAGGCCCATTTGCCTATCTCTCCTCCATATTCGGATACAGCAGGATAAGTCGTACCGTCCCAGTTGTATCGGTAAGCAGCGGTATCCACCATGTGGAATACCGTGTAGGCATAGGCCAGATTCGATTCCATATCGAGCCCTTCTGTCAGGAAGTTTTCTTTTTCCAGTTTGTTGGCGAAAATGAAGGCGTCTGAGTAAGTGTGGGCTTTCTCAATATTATATTCAATACCTTGTATCTCTTTGAAAGTGTGTATAAAGACAGGTTCGAACTCTGCCAAATCGAACCACCATTTACGAGCCTTCAGGCTACCTGCAACAGCCAGTTTCTTGAATTTGTCATGGTTGCGCTTAATGATAAGCCCTTCTTCAAAAGGAGATTCCATCTTATAGTTATTGTCAGAGTAAGTATAAAATCCTCCGCCTCCGAATTCTAATCCTTTGGTAGCGATGTTGCGTTTGGTTACTAACGAAAGTTTGTGTGTGTTAAAACTTTCGATACTGTAACTGGCATCGAGGTATTTAGGCGGATACTCTCTGATGACAATATTTACGGCTCCCCCCACAGAAGAGCCGCCAAACCTGGCCGGTACCACTCCTTTGTAGATTTCGATTCGGTCGATCATGTCTACAGGTATGTCATTGATATCGATAAAGTCTGAATTGTCATTCATCGGGCTACCGTCTATGAAAAAGCCGATGCGTTTTCCCTCTAACCCACGTACGGAAACACGGGACGAACTGCCTACCCCTCCTGTGTTGCGGATAGTTACACCTACCGTTTTCGACAGAACATCCTGAACATTACTGACTGTTCCCTGCAACTGTTGCATACTTATCACTGACATGGGCATAGCCTGTTCGCGCAGTTGGCGGGCTTCGCTTTTGGCTGTGACGACAACTTCGCCCAACGACTGAGTTTCCGGTTCTAGACGAATCACTAACTTCTTGGTTTTTAATTCGGAGATTCTGACCTCTTCTTGTCGGGTACGATATCCCATATAGGAGATAACAATTCGATAGTGTCCCGCAGGGACTTCTATTGAAAATTCACCGTTCTTATCGGTGGAAGTCCCTTTTTTCAGTGACTCTACATATATATTGGCCCCCACCAGTGTTTCTTCATTATTGGCATCTATGATGATTCCGCTTAATTTTCCTGTCTGCACTTGTGCATGAAGTAAGTTGCATGCGGTAAACAGGATGGCGGTTAAAACAAGTATCCTATATTTCATGGCTTTCTCTCCTTATTTCGATAAATGTCGGTCGAACTTCAATGGTATAAGGGGCCCTGGTGCTACTGTTAGGCTTGGCGGTTTCGGCAGCCTGTACCCGTAAGGTGATAAACAGAGTTTCGGGAACTCCGGATAAATTTACTTTCATATTTAGTTTTTATGTTTTGGGTTGATGTTTATGATTTACTGTAATTTACCTATTAATGGGGATTGTACCGATGTATGGGTTATCGTAATTTTGTATCAGTTCTCCAATTGGGGACAAAAGTAGAGCCTTACCGGCTTTTACTGCTTACGCGAAAAGGAACTTGACTTTAACTTAAAGGAATAATGATGGTTACTCGGTTAATGAAACATGATTTGTGTGAAATGGTGTTGGAATGGCCCATGCCGAACATCGTAAAAGGAAAACGGACGGAAAAAAATAACTACCGGATTGACAATACGTATTTGAAAGCGACATTTGAAGAGATATCTACTCCGTTGTTTTCGATTATGGATCAACATATATCCAGTGAAGAACCTAT
>OHUF01000738.1_pt1 | contig 13429 bp, 10 predicted proteins | sample 1579131 | NCBI WGS metagenome assembly OHUF01 (sample SAMEA3879553, study PRJEB24766) | human gut metagenome | biome: human-associated habitat; feature: feces | place: USA | collected 1985/1987 | reverse complement strand
CGGAAACATTGCCGTAGGCGATGAAGAAGTAGTACGTTTCATGCACTTCATCAACGGTTTCAACCAACTTTTTGATGAAAACTCCAACGAAACCATCAAAAACAAATACGCTGAAATCAAGAAATTCCTTGCCGCCAAGAAAGAAGGCGATATGGACAGCCGCGATATCCTGACCATTAAAGGACTGATCCGTCGTGGCGAGGCCCGTACTGCAAGTACTTACAATCAAATTCCATTGAACCGTGTCCACTTCCTCGACTTGCCGTTCTATGAAACAGGAAAAATCGAGAAGAACCCTATCAGTGAAGCCGATGTGGAAATCGTTTTACAGTTACTACGTGACGTAAAACCCCACCAAATTTATGTGGCCGGTGACCTTGCCGACCCGCACGGAACCCATCGTGTCTGCACAGACGCAGTGCTTGCCGCTATCGACATCGAAAAAGAAGCCGGTGCCGAATGGTTGAAAGATTGCCGCATCTGGATGTATCGTGGCGCATGGGCGGAATGGGAAATTGAAAACATTGAAATGGCCGTACCGTTCAGTCCGGAAGAATTGCGTGCTAAACGTAACTCCATCTTAAAGCATCAGTCTCAGATGGAAAGCGCACCGTTCCTGGGCAACGACGAACGTCTGTTCTGGCAAAGAAGTGAAGACCGCAACCGGGGTACCGCTGCTTTGTATGACCAACTTGGTTTGGCATGTTATGAAGCAATGGAGGCCTTCGTGGAATACGTACCCCTATAATTTAAGAAACAACCTAACCTAATTTTATACTAACCTTTAACCAAAAAACCGAAAATCCCCGATGGATGTGATATCCCTCGGGGATTATTTTTAGATTTCCATTTATTGCAAATGATATCCCATAGTCATCCTCACCACAGCTACCTGCTTCGAGCAACACACCCCAAACTACATCTCATAATTCATTAATCCCATAGCCAAACAAAGCAAAATCCCCCAGACAAGGATCTTCGGGAAAAACCTCAGCCAAAGCCGCAGTAATAGTTCTTGCATTATTCAGCGTATAAGATTTACTTCGGGTCAGCTCCAATCTGAAAGCCATCTCACTGACATGTGTATCCAAAGGGATAATCAACTCACATGGAGAGAAATTCCTCCAGATTCCAAAATCCACTTCCGAATCGCGACGGATCATCCAGCGCAGAAACATATTCAATTTCTTTTGCGGCGCCTTATCCGACACTCCAAACAAACGACAAAGACGTTGCATCGGAGTTCCATCCGTTTCGCAAAGAAGAGCATTCTCCATACTCTCATACCTATCATATATAGTATACAGCCAATGAAACAATTGTGCCATTCTATTTTTTGAAACCGTCCGATAGAACGACTCCTCACCACAGAAATCAATTTTCCAGTTCCCGGACAACACATACTGCAAAGGCTGCCGGTTCATTATGGAATCCAGCCGTTCTGCCGCCTTCAGTATTTGAGGGCGGGCTCCGAAACTAAGAAAAGCAGTCAGAAAAGCACTGATTTCAATATCCGCTTTGAAATGATAGCGATGCGGGAACTGTACCGGATCAGAAGAAATAAAATCAGAGTTATGATACCGGTCAGCATATTTCCGCAAAAAATCAGCTACCGCCATCCGGCTCTCATGAGTTTGCCGTTCTGTAATATAAGACATGAATCGCTCTTGTTCGTTCTTTCGGGTCATAAATAAAACGTTTATGATTTGTACACAAAGGTATATTAAAATAAAATAGATTGCATTTTCTGAAATCAAATTCCATCCTTAATCCTCAACTTGCCTTTTCTATATTCTTTAGGTGAAATCCCCACATATTGCTTAAAATACTTTCCAAAGAAAGACTGCGTAGGGAAATTCAATTGGTCTGCAATCTCCTTGATACTCAGATCCGATCCTTCAAGCAACTGTTTTGCCTCGGTAATCACCATTTGCACAATCCATTGCAAAGCACTATTTCCCGACTTCTCTTTAATGATGGTGGAAAAATAACGTGGAGTAATATGCTGCATCCTCGCATAATAAGCAACATCACGCTCCTTTCTATACAAACGGAAAAGAGCCAGCATGAAATTCTGAAAAATCACATCCTTCTTGTTCTGCGGCAAGGGCTGCATGGGTTGGTTGGCAAAATACATATTCAATATCTCATAGCAGAAAGTCTGCCCCATCGACTTGATCAGTTCCAAAGTCAGGCGTTGTTGCTGCAAATTCACCTCTTGCACATCCTCCGCCTCTATCCTCTCCCGCAAATTATCCAACAGATACTCCAAATGAGCACGTTGCTTATCCGAAAGTGATATACAAGGATGCTTCCGCATAAAAAGCTGGTTTTCCACATTGATCACCCTATTGACGATAGGAATGATATAATCTAAATCCACTTCAACCATAACCCCTTCCGCATCCTCACTCTTATGAAGCAGATGCACCAAGGTAGAAGCCATGTAAATATACACATCACCGGGATTTATCTGAAAATGCTTATCTTCCAGTGAAACCTCCACATTTCCTTTCCGGCAAAAGAAAAGGCCACATTTATTAAATGTCGAAATAATCTGTCCGTCTTTAAAGGCATACAGTTCACTATCCGAAAGAAATCTAAAGAGAAAAGGCATCTGTTGTCTGTCCATCAATCTATACATTCTTTAATTTACTGCAAAATAAATACAAATCGTAAACTTTCCAGCTACATAACAACCCAAAAATATACAAATCGGACAATTTATCATTCATATCAACCTTTTCTATCCTCTTGCTTCGGAATAACTTTGTATCAGAAAACTAATTGCACGAAAATCATAGTAGTATGAAACGAATTTATCTTATTCTAACAGGTATTTCCTTGATCTTACTAAGTTCCTGCGCACAACGTGCCCGGGAAGCCAAAGGTCATCAGACAGTAAAAATAGACACAGTTGTTTCTGCCGACAAACAAACGTTCCTGCAATTTCCGGGAAAGGTAAAAGCCGCACAAGATATCAGCCTTGCCTTCCGGGTAAGCGGAACCATCAGCAAAATACATGTAAAAGACGGCGCCCGTGTACAAGAGGGACAATTACTGGCCGAACTGGACCCCACCGACTATCAAGTACAACTGGATGCTACTGAAGCAGAATACCAGCAAATAAAAGCGGAAGCAGAAAGGGTCATGGCTCTTTACAAAGACAACGGAACCACCCCCAACGCCAATGACAAAGCCGTATACGGGCTCAAGCAAATCACCGCCAAGTACAAACACCATAAAGATCAGTTGGCTTACACCCGGCTCTATGCTCCTTTCAACGGGTATGTCCAGAAACGCCTGTTCGAAGCTCACGAAACCATCGGAGCCGGAATGCCCGTCATTGCCATGATCAGCGGCGGAACCCCCGAAGTGGAAATAAATCTGCCTGCGGCCGAATATATCCGCCGGGAGCAGTTCGACAATTATCACTGCACATTTGATATCTATCCGGGCGAAACCTACCCGCTGAAACTAATCAGTGTCACCCCGAAAGCCAACGCAAACCAACTATACACCATGCGCCTGCAAGTAGTACCCGGCACACGGGCTATCCCTTCTCCCGGCATGAACACCATGGTAACCATCCTTTGCCGTACAGAGCAGGAGAATACTCTTTCTGTCCCTACCGGCGCCATCCTGCAAAAAGAAGGCAAAGCGTATGTGTTCGTCTTTCATCCATCCAGCAATACCGTACACAGACAGGAAGTATCCATACTGCGTTTGTTGAACAACGGACACAGTCTCATTACTTCCAGACAACTGCAACCGGGAGAGCAGATTGTATCCTCGGGCGTACACCACATTGAGGATGGAGAAATTGTAAAACCTTTGTCACCGGTCACTAACACAAATATAGGAGGATTATTATAATGGACATCAGTAAATGGGCATTCCGGAACAGGAATCTGATTTATTTCCTGATAGCGGTTCTGCTGCTCGGCGGAGCCTACTCCTGCTATCAGATGAGCAAATTGGAAGACCCCGAAATAAAAGTGAAGCTTGCCATGGTAGTCACCACCTATCCGGGTGCTTCCGCGCACCAGGTAGAACTGGAAGTAACGGATGTGCTTGAAAAGAACATCCGCACCATGGGCAACATTGACAATATAGAAAGTTATTCATACAACGACCTGTCCCTGATACAGATAGAACTGCTGAGCACCGTGCCGGACGATGACGTGGAACAATGCTGGGACATGCTGCGCCGCAAAGTAAGCGACGCCCGCGCCCTGTTGCCCGAAGGAGCCACCACCCCGATAGTCAAAGATGACTTCGGAAATGTATATGGCATGTTCTATGCCCTGACAGGTGACGGACTGTCCGACCGTGAACTGTCCGACTATGCCGAACTGGTAAAACGGGAAGTGAACGAACTGGAAGGGGTAGACCGTGTGGAACTCTACGGCAAACGTTCCGAATGCATCAATATCTCCCTGTTGCAAGACCGTATGGCAAACCTCGGTGTTAAACCTGCAGAAGTACTGGCAACCTTGAACGGCCAGAACAAAACCACCTATACAGGATATTATGAAAATGGTGAAAACCGTATCCGCGTCACAGTAAACGACAAATTCAAAACCGTAGAAGATATCGGAAAAATGCTGATTCAAGGACACGATGACGACCAGCTTCGCCTGAGTGACATCGCCCGTATAGAGAAAGCCTACGAGGACCCCACACGCAATGAAATGTTCTATGACCATGAACGCGCTCTCGGTATACTCATCGCTGCCTCCAGTGGTTCGGACATTATAAAAGTAGGCCATGCCGTAGAAAGCAAGTTGGAAGAACTCAAAGCCGAACGTCTGCCCGCAGGAGTGGAATGCCACAAAATCTTCTATCAGCCCGAACGGGTAGGCAGCTCTTTGGGAACCTTTGTCATCAACCTGATAGAATCCGTCATCATCGTAGTACTGATACTGATGATAGCAATGGGGTTCAAGAGCGGCCTTATCATAGGTATCAGCCTGGTCATCACCGTATTCGGTTCTTTTCTGTTCCTTTATTCGGCAGGCGGAACCATGCAGCGCGTATCATTGGCTGCTTTTGTACTGGCAATGGGCATGTTGGTAGACAACGCCATCGTCATCATAGACGGCATACTGGTAGACTTGAAGGCCGGCAAAAACCGGATGGAAGCCATGACCGCCATCGGAAGACAGACAGCCATGCCTCTTCTGGGCGCGACACTGATAGCCATTATCGCTTTTCTACCCATCTACATGTCCCCCGACACCGCAGGCGTCTACACGCGCGACCTTTTCATCGTACTTGCCGTTTCCCTGTTACTGAGCTGGATATTGGCACTGATCCATGTACCACTGATGGCCGACCGCCGGCTGCATCCTGCCATAGATACTGACAGTACCGGAAAGCGAGTATACAAAGGTAAAATCTATGCCACCCTCCGTTCGGCACTGCGGTTCGGTCTGGCCCACCGGTGGAGTTTTGTATTTGCCATGACCGGTCTGTTGCTGCTTTCCGTTTTCGGCTACCAATATATGCGTCAGGGCTTTTTCCCCGACATGGTTTACGACCAGCTTTATATGGAATACAAACTTCCGGAAGGGAATAACTATACACGTGTGGTTCGAGATTTGGAAGAAATAGAAACCTATCTGAAAGGACGGGAGGAAATAACCCACGTCACCACCTCCATAGGCGGTACGCCCGGACGCTATAATCTGGTACGGAGCATTGCCAACCCCTCACTTTCGTACGGCGAACTGATTATCGACTTCACCTCACCGGAAACCTTGGTAGAACATATAGACGAAATCCAAGCTTACCTCTCCCAAGCCTATCCGGACGCATACATCAAATTGAAAAGATATAATCTGATGTTCAAGAAATATCCCATAGAGGCGCAATTTCTGGGTCCCGATCCTGCCATCCTGCACCAACTGGCCGACAGCGCCCGCGCCATCATGGAAAGGACTCCGGAAGTCTGCCTCATCACCACCGACTGGGAACCTCAAGTACCCGTACTGACCATCGAATACGACCAGCCGTCCGCCCGTGCCCTCGGCCTGAGCCGTAATGATGTCAGCCTTTCCCTGCTCACAGCCACCGGAGGCATTCCTATCGGCTCTTTCTACGAAGGTATCCACAAAAACAACATCTACCTGAAATGCCTCGACGAGAAAGGAGAACCGATAGAGGACCTGGGCAACGCACAAGTCTTCTCGTCTCTGCCTTCCCTGAACGGACTGTTGAACGAGGAAACCATGGTGAAGCTGAAAGCCGGCACACTTTCGAAAGAAGATTTGGTGGAAAGCATCATGGGAAGCACACCGCTGAAACAAATCAGCAAAGAGATTGATATCCGGTGGGAAGATCCGGTAGTTCCCCGTTACAACGGGCAGAGAAGCCAGCGGGCACAATGTTCGCCCGCACCCGGCATTGAAACGGAAAAAGCACGTCTTGCCATCGCGGAACAGATAGAAAACATACCATTACCCGAAGGTTATTCACTGGTATGGCAAGGAGAAAAAATAGCCAGCGACCAGTCCATGAAGTACCTGTTCCAAAATTTCCCGTTAGCCATCATTCTGATGATTGCCATCCTCATCATGCTGTTCAAAGATTATCGCAAACCCATCATCATCTTCTGCTGTATTCCGATGATATTTGTAGGGGTGGTAGCGGTCATGCTGCTCACAGGAAAAGTCTTCAATTTCGTGGCTATTGTAGGCACATTGGGATTGATCGGCATGCTGATTAAAAACGGTATTGTGCTGATGGATGAAATCACCCTTCAGATCAATGAAGGAGTAGAACCGATCACCGCACTGATAGACAGTTCCCAAAGCCGTCTCCGCCCGGTCATGATGGCCTCGCTGACAACCATTTTGGGTATGATTCCCTTGCTGTCCGATGCCATGTTCGGTTCCTTGGCGGCAGCTATCATGGGCGGATTGCTATGCAGCACACTGATCACGCTGCTCTTTATCCCTATATTATATGCCTTGTTCTTCAAGATAAAAAACAATTGATTCATTTCACTGACATACAAAACCGAGAATAAATGAAAAAGACAATGATACTCCCCCTCTGCTGTCTGCTGTGGCATCTTGCCACCCCCGCATGGGCACAGGAAACACTGAGTCTGAAAGAGTGCCGCGAAATGGCATTAAAATACAACAAGGAAATGGCGGCTTCCGTGAAACAGACGGAAAGTGCCCGTTATACAGCCAAGAGTTACAAAGGGAACTTCTTCCCCAGCTTCACCGTCAGCGGAACAGGACTTTACAGTAATGCCGACGGTAGTTACGGCATAGCCGGAGGCAACCTGCCCGTCTTTCTGCCCGATGGAACAGGACAGTTCAATCCGGGACAACCCGCAGGCTTTGCCTACTTCCCCGGCATTAACCTGGACTATAAAATAGGATGGGTCTATATGGGCGGTGTGCAAATGGAACAGCCCCTCTACATGGGCGGTAAAATCCGTGCCGCCTACAAAATGTCCTTGCTGGGCAAAGAAATGGCACAAATGAATGAAAATCTGACCGCAACAGAAGTCATTCAGAAAACAGATCAGGCATACGCTCTGGTAGTAAAAGCAAAGGAGATGAAAACAGTAGCCGATGCATACCACGCTGTATTGACGGAATTAAAAAATAACGTAGAGAGTGCTTACAAACATGGACTTAAACCTCAGAATGATGTATTGAAAGTACAAGTAAAGCTGAATGAAAGCGAGCTAGGTATCCGAAAAGCCGAGAATGCTCTCCGCCTGGCTACCATGAACCTCTGCCACCTGATAGGGAAACCACTGACCACACAAGTTCATGTTTCCGGAGATTTCCCGGAGATAGAGAAAGACCTGGAAGTACAGGTACTGGATATCACCCGCCGTCCGGAATACGGAATACTGGACAAACAAGTGGCGATAGCCCGCCAGCAGGTGAAACTGAACCGCAGTGAACTGCTTCCCAAAGTAGGGATCAAAGGCTCATACGACTATGTACATGGTTTGGAACTGAACAACAAGAATTTCCTGGACGATGCCAGTTTCTCTGTCCTTCTGAATGTAAGCATCCCCTTGTTCCATTTCGGAGAACGCAGCAACAAAGTACGTGCAGCCAAAGCCAAACTGGAACAGACCCGCCTTCAACAGCAAAACCTGAACGAGCAAATGTTACTGGAACTGACCCAAGCCGCCAACAATCTGGACGAAGCAAAGCTGGAAAGCGAACTTGCCGACCGTTCCCTGCAACAGGCGGAAGAGAACAGGCGTGTCAGCAAAAGCCAGTACGAAGTAGGTCTGGAAACACTCTCCGACCATTTGGAAGCCCAAGCGTTATGGCAACAGGCTTACGAAACGAAAGTTGACGCCCGTTTCCAACTTTATCTGAACTACGTGGCCTATCTGAAAGCGGCGGGGACCTTGCATGACAAGCTGTAAGTCTCTTGTTCCGAGTTCAGATTGAGTACAAATACAAGCAATCCCTCCTTCTCCGGAGTTTTATAAATGTTGCTGCCACTGCTACCACCCACTCTACTGAAACCACCATGAACAAGGTGTTTCAACGGGTGGTGGCAGCACATTTTTTTATGGGTAAAAAGTGCTGCCACCACTTTCCCTCTCTTTTTATTCCCAAACGGATAAAAAAGGGGCTATACTTCGGCTATACCTTCCTGCTTGCGCAGCACATACACCGCATGAGAATGCTTTCCTTCTTTGTCCAATCTCTTCTCCTCATACCAAGCCTTCAGCTCGTAGGCCGCCGTAGTGCGCGCCCCCCCCCAGCCATTCCGAATAGGCCAGACGTGTAATGGAACCGTGTTCTTTCAGATAAGCCTCCAGCAACGTCCAACGCTCCTCCTTGCTACGCTTTTTCACCGTAGGCAAGAAGCCGAACTCGGCACGGAGGATGTCTGTTTCCTGCCGCACCCGCTTCACCAGTTCCGGCACCGGACGGAAGTTCACCTTCTTTATCCTCACAGATGCCGCACGTATCTCCTTCCGGTCTGTCACCTCACGCGAGGACAAGGCAAGAGAAAACGTACCCAGGCCGTCCAACCGCACATTTTTTCCTTGCCGCAAATGGGATACAACCATATCGGCCACCTCCTGTAGCACTCCCACCACACAGCCCGCCGAATATGCGCTATGCTTGGACAACTCCTTCACTATGTGATCGGTAGTAATCGTTTCCTTCACCACTACCGCCGGATAAAGCACCGGTTTGCCGTCCTTTTCCTTGAAAGGGTTGGCCTTGAAATCATATTTTATATCCATCATTAAAAGATTTGATCTGTATCCGCAAGCCCTTTCTGCTCTATGGTTAAGGGTTCTCTTCCTTTTGTATTCTATCTCCATAAGCTTTGGACTTGACTCCAAAGGCTATGGAGTTATCTCCAAAGGTTATGGAGTCAACTCCGCAACCTATGGAGATAGAACACATCTGGACAAAGATACTTAATCTTTAGGGGAAAAAGGCTTAATATAAAGGAAAAGATGGATTAAGGAGAAAAATAATCAGGTAGTCGACCCATTCTTAAAAAACTAAATGAATAAACAAAAGGATACGCGATATACAGGGAGATACCCTGATAAAAAGATTGGGTATCTGCGGAGAACAACGGTTTCATTGTATTCTGCGGACAGACAGAACGGTTTATAACCAAACATCAAAGGAAATATATTTGATGCAAAAGAAAGAATATCATTTTTTTATCCTATTTTTGTGTTGGCAACAAACTAATACCATAATACACAGACTGATGAAAACCACTATTTTACTTGGCTTATTATTGACCCTTACGGTTTCATGCAAACACCATTCCAACCCCGTAACTACCGAAGAAAACTTCCACACCCAAGAAGCCAACCGTCTGGTAGCAGAAGCGAGGAACCTATGGTTGCCTCCTTTAGACAGCACTTTCTTCTTTAATGACAGTGAACATATATCTATAAACGACAAGGAAATATGGGCCAAACTTGACAGTGCATTAGCCATTGACCCTACCAATATAAAAGTATATGTGGGAAGAATCAGTTATTTATCAGCCTGCAAAAAGTACCATGAGATTCTGTCTGTACTCCGGCAAGCTGAAAAACAATCCACCCTCAATGCCGACTTATGGTCAATGAAAGCGATGTTTGAAGATTATTTCGGAGACAGCCTTACCGCCCAAAAAAATTATCGGTCTGCCGATTCCGCCTATGCCATCCTCATAAAAGAATATGCTACAGACAGCCTCAGGTATGCCGGTTCCCGCATCAACCGCGCACTGAACATGGCATTGATGACTGATAATATTGCGATTCTTGAAGAAGAGGTGGAACTCACTAAAAAGATATTTCCCAAGACATGGAAAGGACCGGACAGTAGTTTTTACGGGAAAAATAAAAAAGACTTTTTCGACAAATGCTTTAACGTCCGCAAAAAGTAATCCAGCCTGCTACATCAAGAAAATTACAAATCATTGCATTTGAAAGAACAGACCTGTAATACCTACTTTCAATACAAAGACTTTTTAGCACAAAGGTGTAACTTTCTCTTCTTTTCACCGACTAACCTAATAAAAACACCTTTGAAAGCTGATGAGTATAGAACAGGAATTTGCCGACAAGCTAGTGCAATACAAGCACATCATTTACAAGGTATGCTTCATGTATGCAGACAACAAGGACGATGTGAACGACCTTTTTCAAGAGTCTGTATTCAATATATGGAAGTCATACAAAAACTTCCGGGGGGAAAGTTCGTTTGTCACATGGGTTTACCGCATATCCCTGAACACGTGTATCTCGGACTTCCGAAAGAAAAAGAAGTATGACTATGTACCTTTGGAACAGCAGGTAGATATTCTGGAAGATTGTGAACACAACGAACTGCTGAAAGAAATGTATTCACTCATCAAACGACTGAACAAGGTGGACCGTATGTTTATCCTGCTCTGGCTGGACGAGAAATCATACGATGAAATAGCCGAAATCACCGGAACGAACCGCAATAATGTCGCGATAAAACTGCACCGTATAAAAGAGAAATTAAAAAATATGTCGAACTTGTAATCATACAATTATATGGAACTTGAAGAATTGCAAAAAGCATGGAAAGAGTTGAATGAACGGGTCAGCCAGAATGAACTGGTTCATCAGCAACAGATTATAGAGATGTTGTCACGGCAAAAAGAAAGTTGCCTGCAAAGAATGCTGAGGATGGACAAAATAGCTTCTATATTTATGTTAGGAGTAACGATTCTAATGTTCGTTGATTTTATTCATTTGAACGGTAAATTAGTGTTTTGGCCGGCAATATTCGGACTTCTGCTATATGCTCTTACAGTCAACTTTGCAGGAGTTATTTTATTGACTAAAATAAAAAAAGAAACAAACCTTGAAATGCAAATAAAGAATATACTCCGATATAAAATGCTTATCAATTGGAGTTATATCATCGGATATTTGCTGGTAACTCCTTTTATATGCATATTCCTTTACACCTACCGCCACCTGTGGTGGCTCATGATAACAATGTTTGGTTTAATCTTAGCAGGTGTACTGACAGACTACTTCCTCTTCCATCATGTATCGGACAGAATTAAAGAATTGACACACGTCAATAAAGAATTGATGGAACTGAAAAAGAAGCATAAAGAATAAATTTTCACTCTACAGTGAGGGTACTTATCCGGATATTTTATTCCTTTGTACCCTCAATCAGAATAAAAAGCACTTTATGTTTCAACTGTATCTGCTGCTTCGTCTGAAAAATTTTGGAAGAATAGTTATAGAATTGGGTATCTTCAGAATAGTCTTCCTTACCATCTTAACGGTGGCTGCCATCATGATATTGTTCTTGGCAGAAAACCGTTTCGCTATTCCTGTGGTATGCGTTCTCTTATTAGCCGGTTATCATAATGTCCGGAAAGACAAAGAGTTTTTACGCACTTTAACACCTCATCTTTCTGTGTTCCTGATAAAAGAATACACCTTGATCGCATTACCTTTTGCCGGAATAGAAATAATAAAAGGACAATTTACCGACGCTATCGGCTTATGGCTGTTCGCCGCCTTATTACCTTGCCTGAAAAAAATAAAACTGGAACACAAACCTGTCCGTCTTCCTTTTCTTTACAAAGGAAGTTATGAATATATACGAATGTTCCGCCAATCTTTCTGGGTCTATATCCTACTCTTTCTTTTTGCAACCGCAGGAACCGTACACGGAAATATAAAAATAAACAAAGTATGTCTCATACTATGGGGATTGGTACAGGCATCAGGCTATCTGCAAACAATGGACAACAGATATCTTCTTCATTTCAAAAATTTCAAGACTTTATGCCTTTTCCAACTAAAAAGCATAGCATAGAATGTTTTCATCACCTCCATTCCTTTCAGCTTAACGCTTATAGCGTCTACCTATGACCAAGATGAAATCCTCTTTTTCTTATCTTATTATACTGCCACCTTAATTTATGCCATTGGTATCGGTATGTTGCACCATATCATCCCATCCCCCCTATTGCTGTTTATTGTGCAATTAAGTATATTAATGCCTTTTTATTTAGGCTCTCTTTTTGTTCCAATTATTTTAATACCCGGCATAGCACTTACAGCATTGCTGACCTGCCATGCGCACAAACGCTTAAAAAGATTATTATGATAGAAGTGAATGATTTACATAAAAGTTTCGGTAAGGTCAAAGTATTAAACGGCATTCATTTGGAGTATCACCCTGGAAAAATATATGGCTTGGTGGGCGAGAATGGAGCCGGAAAGACTACTTTATTCAATTGTATAATGGGAATCTATGATTATACCGGAAGCATAACCAAAAGCAAAACTTTAAAAACAGGTTATCTGTCTGCATCCAACTTCTTTTATTCCCAAATCACGGGTCTTGAACACTTGGAATTCTGTATGAAGGCCAAAGGTCTGCCGGTCAATACACCCACCATTCAACATTTAAATGAAATTTTCCAACTGCCCCTTGACAGGTATGCTGCCGAATATTCTACCGGAATGAAAAAGAAACTGGGATTTATGGCATTATTGTTGCAAGACAATGACGTATTTATTCTTGACGAGCCGTTCAATGGGGTGGACTTGAAGGGATGTATCCTGATGAAAAGACTCATCCGGCAACTGAAAGCAAAAGAAAAGACGGTGATAATTTCCTCACATCTCATTGCCTCGCTAAGGGAAATATGTGATATTATCCACTATCTGAACGAAGGGGGTATTTACAAAGAATACCATGAAGAAACAACAGAAGAGATAGAAGAGGATATATTATGCAATACTAAAAGCTGATTCATCTATCATGATGAAACAAATATAACAGTGGTTTTACCACTGAACTACCATGAAAAAATAGAATGAAAACCTAAAGAAATATTTGTTCATAAGTAAGCGTCTCCGCGATTCTATATAGTATATTAAAAGTAAAAAGTCTAATGATCC
>OHUF01000730.1_pt1 | contig 13550 bp, 8 predicted proteins | sample 1579131 | NCBI WGS metagenome assembly OHUF01 (sample SAMEA3879553, study PRJEB24766) | human gut metagenome | biome: human-associated habitat; feature: feces | place: USA | collected 1985/1987 | reverse complement strand
TCAAACCTTGATGCTAAGTTAAGAGTTCAGATGCGTGTTGAGATTTCTAAGCTTCATAAGAGATTACAGACAACAATCATCTACGTTACACATGACCAGACAGAGGCTATGACACTTGGTACAAGAATCGTAGTTCTTAAGGATGGTATTATTCAGCAGGTAGATACACCTCAGAACCTTTACAATACACCTAACAACATCTTCGTTGCTGGATTCATCGGATCACCTCAGATGAACCTTATCGATGCAGAAGTTAAGGCTAATGGTTCACAGGTTGACCTTGTACTTTCTGATACAGTTACAATTACACTTCCAGCTGAGAAGAGCAAGAAGCTTATCGATGGCAACTATGTTGGTAAGACAGTTGTAGTTGGTATCCGTCCAGAAGATGTTAAGGATGATGCAGAATTCATCGCTAAGAATGCTGATTCTAAGTTCACAGCTACAGTTAAGGTATACGAATTACTTGGTGCAGAAGTTAACCTTCACTATGAAATTGGTGATGTAACATGTACAGCAAAGGTTAATCCTCGTACAACAGCAAGACCAGGTGATGAAGTAACATTTGCTATGGATGTTGAAAGACTTCATGTATTTGATAAGGAAACAGAAATCGTTATCACACACTAATTATTAAATGAATCTTAATTATGAAAGGGAAATGCAATAAATTTGCATTTCCCCTTTTTTTTTTTGCCGTTTTGCTTTACAATAAGATAGAATATGTACGAATAAAAGGTAAGTGGTAGACAGAAAGGGATAACAATGATATCTAATAGAATTTTACAGACAACTGTAGAGGGACTTAAGGCTATTTCACGAGTGGATTTGTGCATTGTGGATGCAGATAAGAATGTTGCAGCCAAGACTTTTGATAATGTTTCAGAATGCCTTGCGGATGCGATTAGTTTTATTGATTCGCCAGCAGAGAGTCAGGCAGTTAATGGTTTTCAGTTTTTTAAGGTTGAAGATGAAGGCAACCTCGAATATATAATCATGGCAAGAGGAACAAGTGATGATGTATATATGGTTGGAAAGCTTGCTGCATTCCAGATACAGAATCTGCTTGTAGCATATAAGGAGAGATTCGATAAGGATAACTTTATTAAGAATCTTCTTCTTGATAATCTTCTTCGTGTTGATATGTATACAAGAGCAGAGAAACTTCATATTGAAACTGATGTTAAGAGAGTTGTATATATTATTGAGACTAAGCACGAGAAGGATACTAATGCTTTAGAGACAGTAAGAACACTTTTTGCTAATAAGACAAGAGATTTCATTACAGCAGTTGACGAGAAGAGTATAATTCTTGTTAAGGAAGTTAAAGGCAATGAGTCATATGATGAACTTGACAAGACAGCAGATGTTATAATTGATATGTTAAGCACTGAGGCGATGAGTGCGGCACATGTTTCTTATGGTACAATTGTTAATGATATAAGAGAGGTTTCAAGATCTTACAAGGAAGCTAAGATGGCACTTGATGTGGGAAAGATTTTCTACAGCAATAAGAATGTTGTTGCTTACAACAGATTAGGAATAGGCCGTCTTATATATCAGCTTCCTATACCATTATGTCAGATGTTCATTAAGGAGATATTTGAAGGAAAGGCTCCTGATGATTTTGATGATGAGACTCTGTCAACAATTAACAAGTTCTTTGAGAACAGCCTTAATGTTTCAGAAACATCAAGACAGCTTTACATCCATAGAAATACACTTGTTTACAGACTTGATAAAATACAGAAGATAACCGGGCTTGACCTCAGAGTGTTTGATGATGCAATAACATTTAAGATTGCTCTTATGGTAGTTAAGTACATGAAGTATATGGAAAGTAAAGATACATTTTAGTGATTTTTGGAGGAAATGATACATGATAATCATGGAAGATGTTACGAAGACATATTCCACTGGCGTTGCTGCGCTTAATGGAATTAATCTTCACATCCAGAAAGGTGAATTCGTATTTATAGTAGGTAAGAGTGGTTCAGGTAAGTCGACTCTTATCAAATTATTACTTAAGGAATTAGATCCTACATCAGGTAAGATATATGTTAATAAGAAATATCTCAATAAGATAACAAGAAAGAAGCTTCCGTATCTTAGAAGAGATATTGGTGTAGTATTCCAGGATTTCCGTCTGTTACCAGACAGAAATGTATATGAGAATATTGCATTTGCACAGAAGGTAGTAGAAGCTCCGAACAGAAAGATTAAGTCAAGAGTACTGGCGATGCTTTCCATGGTAGGACTTCTTGACAAATACAAGGCTTTTCCTAATGAGTTATCAGGTGGTGAGCAGCAGAGAATCGCAATTGCAAGAGCGCTGGTTAACAAGCCGGCTATATTGTTGTGCGACGAGCCAACAGGTAACCTTGATCCTGCTAATTCTAATGAAATCATGAAGATTCTTAATCAGGTTAATAAGCAGGGAACAACAGTACTTGTAGTTACCCATAATATGGAGATAGTTCAGCAGATGAAGAAGAGAACTATTACTATGAGTGAAGGAAAGATTATCAGCGATCAGGAAAAGGGTGGTTATTTCTATGAAGATTAGGTCATTAGCATATCATATTAAAGATGGATTTAAGAACATCCATCGTAATAAGATGTTCTCACTGGCATCAATAGCAACGATTACAGCATGTATATTCCTTTTTGGAGTATTCTATTCTATAGTAGTTAATTTTCAGTATATGATTAAGAAGGCTGAGACAGAAGTGTGTGTAACAGTTTTCTTTGATGAAGGTCTTAGTGAGACAGATATTAAGAAGCTTGGAGATGAAATCAGCAAAAGAGAAGAAGTATCAAGAGTTCAGTATGTATCAGCTGATGATGCATGGGAAAGCTTCAAAGGTGAGTATTTCGCTGCATATCCTGAACTTGCAGAAGGATTCAAGGATGATAATCCTTTAGCTAATTCTTCTTCTTATGAAGTATATCTTAAAGATGCTAGTAATCAGGGTACACTGGTTAAGTATCTTGAGAATAAGGATGGAATAAGACAGGTTAACCGTTCAGAGGTTACAGCAAGCGGACTTGCCAGTGCAGCAAGACTTGTAAGTTATGTTGCAGTTGCAGTAATTGTTGTTCTTCTTGCGGTATCTATATTCCTTATTACTAATACAATTGTAATTGGTATTACAGTACGAAAAGATGAGATATCAATCATGAAATATATAGGAGCTACGGATGCATTTGTTAATGCGCCATTCTTCGTAGAAGGTATCGTTATAGGACTTATAGGTGCTATTATTCCGGTAGCAATATTGAGGTATATTTATGGTGGAGTTGTTAATTTTGTTCTTGGAAAATTCTCTGTTTTACAGAATATATTAGCATTTATGCCAGCATCAGAAGTATTTGAGGTACTTATTCCGGTAGCAGTTATTCTTGGAATTGGTATTGGTCTTATAGGAAGTTTCTTCGCTGTAAGAAAGCATGCCGATGTATAGTTTCGGATAGTTTTTGGGGGCTTTTGCAAACGGATGCAGAAGTCCCTGTTTGTTTTTAGAAAACATTTTAATTATGGTAAAGGAGTGGCTGTATGGAGAAAGCACTGTTTTGTAACAATTTAATAAAGAAAATAACAGCGGCACTCATGATTGTAATGCTGCTTATACCGTATTGTTTTGCACAGGTTACATTTGGAGATAATAAGTCGGATCTGAAGAATGCCCAGAACCAGCAGAATGATATACAGAATAAAAAGAAAGAAACAGAAGACAAGATTGCTCAGCTTAAGGCGCAGAGTTCAGATCTTACATCTCTTATTCAGGGACTGGATGCCCAGATGGGGGAATTGTCAGCGTCATTAGATGATATTAATACCCAGATTGCAACATTAGAGGCTGAGATTGAGGAGACACAGGCACAGCTTGAGCAGGCTGAGGCTGATAAGGAAAGCCAGTATGAGGCTATGAAGCTTCGAATCCAGTTTATGTATGAGCATAATGATTATACATATGTTGAAGTGCTTTTATCATCACAGAGTATGGCGGATATGCTTAATAAATTTGAGTATATTAATAAGATATCAGAGTATGACAGACAGATGCTTGAGGAATATCAGTCAACGATTAATCTGATATCATCTTCTAAAGTAAAGCTTGAAGAAGATAAAGGGACTCTGACTGCCAGTCAGGAGGCACTTCAGGCACAGGTTGATGCACTTGAGGTTGTCCAGAATGAGAAGACTGCCCAGCTTAATGCTTTGAGTAAGAATACGGCTGATCAGGTGGCTTATAAGAAACAGCTCGAAGCTGACGAGAAGAAGCTCGATGCAGAGATTGCTTCTATAACAGCCAAGATTAAGGCAGAGGAAGCAAACGGAGTTACTCCGTCTAACAGATATGATGGCGGAACTTTCAAATGGCCAACAACAAGTACAAGAATAACTTCTCCATACGGAGATACATCTGACAGAACTTCACCGCATAAAGGTGTGGATATTGGAGCGGTCAGGGCAGGAGTTTCAGGTGATCCTGTATATGCAGCTTATGACGGTAAAGTTGTTATTGCACACAGACAGAGTGAGTATTACTCAACAGCGGGTAATTATGTGATGATTTATCATGGTAATGGACTGTATACGAGATACCTGCATCTTGATAGTTTAAATGTATCAGTAGGACAACAGGTTACTAAGGGACAGAAGCTTGGTGTTATGGGTAATACGGGTAATTCATTTGGCGCGCATCTGCATTTTGATGTAATGCTCAATGGTTCATATGTTAATCCTATGCCATATTTTAAATAAATAATTCAACTTAATAGGAGGACTCAATGGAATATGATAATAACAGACCTTTTTCTTCGGAAGGGGCCGCACAGGAACGAAAGAGAAAACATGCTTTAGGCAAAGGCGTTATTATTGGTGTTGTGGCAACACTGCTGGTTGTGATACTGGCGTTGTCATGCGTATTCATGGGACTTATAAGAAGTGGTAATCTTCATATTGGAATTGACGGACGTATATATGTTCAGGATGTTGGAACAAGTGATAATGAAGGAATCGGAACTAAGGTTGAAGGTAAGCTGAATGCTCTTGATTCGCTGCTTGGAGATGGATTCTACTTTGATGATGTAGATGATGAAAAGGCTGCAGACAACATTTTTAAGGCATATCTTGCTGCATATGGTGATAAATATACGGTTTATTATACGCCTGAAGAATATAAGTCGATGATGGAGTCAACATCAGGTTCTTTCTATGGAATTGGTGCGGTATGCCAGAAGGCTGATGATGGTTCAATACTTATATCTGAGGCATATGAGGATGCACCGGCATATAAGGCTGGTATCAGAAATGGAGATAAGGTAACAGAGGTTAATGGTGAGGATATTAAAGGAATGGACCTTTCTGTAGCAGTTGCCCTTATTAAGGGCGAGAAGGGTACAGATGTTAACCTTACTGTTATGAGAAATGGCGAGAAGCTGAGTTTCACAGTTACAAGAGACAAGATTGATATTAAGACTGTTTCATCAGAGGTGCTTGAGAATAATATAGGTTATATTTATATTTCACAGTTTGATGATGTTACAACAGAGCAGTTTAAATCGGCTGTTGATGACCTTCAGAAGCAGGGAATTACAGGACTTGTAATTGATATAAGAAACAATCCTGGTGGAGTTCTTAAGACTGTGGCTGATATGCTAGATTATATTCTTCCGAACGGACTTATCGTGTATACAGAGACTAAGTCTGGTAAGAGACAGGAATATTCAGGTTCTGATAATCATGAGCTTAATATTCCGATGGCAGTTTTAGTAAATGGCAATAGTGCAAGTGCATCTGAGATATTTGCCGGTGCAATGCAGGATTATGATAAGGCACAGATAATTGGAACACAGACATTTGGTAAGGGCATTGTGCAGACAATCCGTCCGCTTACTGATGGAAGTGCGGTTAAGTATACAATTGCCAAATATTTCACTCCTAAGGGACAGGATATTCACGGCAAGGGAGTGAAACCTGACAGTATTGTGGAGCTTCCGGATGATGCGACTGAAGATGTGCAGTTGAAGGCAGCAGTAGAGTATCTCAATGGAAAAATGAGTGTCAGCGCGGCAGAATAACGAATATAGAGGTATGGAATAAAGTACAGGACAAATCGAATGTTTGTTCTGTACTTTTTGGCTGTTATATTGTATAATGAGGGAAATGCATTTTCTTTCAGAAAACAAGGAGGGCAAAATCCCTCTCCTCACCAAGGGGTTCGGATTTTGCTTCGCAAAATAGGGAGGGCTTTATGGACAGATTTGTATTACATTCGGATTTTAAGCCGATGGGCGACCAGCCGCAGGCTATTGAAGCACTTACAAAGGGTTTTGAGGAAGGCAATCAGTTTGAGACTCTAGTTGGTGTAACTGGTTCTGGTAAAACATTTACAATGGCGAACATTATACAGAATGTTCAGAAACCTACACTTATTATAAGCCATAATAAGACACTGGCAGCGCAGTTGTATGGGGAGATGAAGGAGTTCTTTCCAGAGAATGCGGTTGAGTACTTTGTCTCCTATTATGATTATTACCAGCCAGAGGCCTATGTACCTCAGAGTGACACTTATATTGCGAAGGATTCATCTATTAATGATGAAATTGATAAATTAAGACATTCGGCAACAGCGGCACTTTCTGAAAGAAATGATGTTATTATCGTTGCTTCGGTTTCATGTATATATGGATTAGGTGCGCCGGTTGATTATAAGAACATGGTTATTTCGCTTCGTCCGGGAATGGAGAAGGACAGGGATGATTGCATAAGAAAGCTTATTGATATCCAGTATGTAAGGAACGACCAGGATTTTAAGCGAGGAACCTTCAGGGTAAGAGGCGATGTTGTTGAAGTGTATCCTTCATCATCATCAGGTGATGCCATAAGAGTTGAATTCTTTGGTGATGAAGTGGACAGAATAAGTGAGATAGATTCCCTTACAGGCGAAGTTAAAGGCGTTCTTGAACATATTGCGATATTCCCTAACTCACATTATGTTGTTGAGAAGGAGAAGATGGACGCTGCGATTGAGAATATTAAGGCAGAGCTTGCCGAGAGAGTGAAGTATTTCAAGAGTGAGGATAAGCTTCTAGAGGCACAGAGAATTGAAGAGAGAACGAATTTTGATATAGAGATGATGCAGGAGACAGGCTTTTGTTCAGGAATAGAGAATTATTCAAGACATCTGGCAGGACTTCCGGCAGGGTGTCCTCCGTATACGCTGATGGATTATTTTCCAGATGATTTTCTTATTATTGTGGATGAGTCGCATATCACTATTCCGCAGATTCGAGGCATGTATGCCGGTGACCAGTCAAGAAAGACTACGCTTGTAGATTATGGCTTCAGACTGCCATCTGCGAAGGACAACAGACCGCTTAATTTCAGCGAGTTTGAGAGCAAGATTTCACAGATGCTTTTCGTATCAGCAACACCAAGCACATACGAGGCAGAGCATGAACTTATGAGAACCGAGCAGGTTATCAGACCTACCGGACTTCTTGACCCGGAGATAACTGTTAAGCCGATTGAAGGACAGATTGATGACCTTATATCAGAGATTAATAAGGAAACTGCCAAGAAGAACAAGGTGCTTGTTACTACACTTACCAAGAGAATGGCGGAGGACCTTACTGATTATCTTAAAGAGGCAGGAATCAGGGTTAAGTATCTTCATGCAGATATTGATACGCTTGAGCGTCAGAAGATTATAAGAGATATGCGTCTTGATGGATTTGATGTTCTTGTTGGAATCAACCTGTTGCGAGAAGGTCTGGATATTCCTGAAATCAGCCTTGTTGCAATACTTGATGCTGATAAGGAAGGCTTCTTAAGAACAGAGACATCGCTTATACAGACGATTGGTCGAGCTGCAAGAAATGCAGAGGGACATGTTATCATGTATGCAGACAAGATTACTGAATCTATGGAAAAGGCTATTTCAGAGACAGAACGAAGAAGAAAGATTCAGCAGGAGTATAATGATGAGCATGGAATTACTCCACAGACAATCAAGAAGGCAGTAAGAGATCTGATAAGTATAAGCAAGGCAGCGGAACCGGGTGATGCTTCCGGAAAGCTTAAGGTTGATTATGAATCTATGAGCATCAAAGAGCTTGAGAAGGTTAAGACGCAGGTTGAGAAGAACATGCGTAAGGCAGCAGCAGAGCTTAACTTTGAGGAGGCTGCACAGCTTCGTGACAAGATGATTGAGATTAATAAATATATTTATGAAGGAAAAAAACATGGCTGATAGTAAGTTAAAGAAAGAGATAGAAAGAGGCAGTTACAAGAACTGCATAAGGATAAAGGGTGCAAGAGAGCATAATCTTAAAGGAATAGATGTTGATATTCCAAGAGACAAGCTTGTTGTGCTTACAGGACTTTCAGGCTCGGGAAAGTCGAGTCTTGCATTTGATACAATATATGCAGAAGGTCAGAGAAGATATATGGAATCACTGTCTTCATATGCAAGACAGTTCTTGGGACAGATGGAAAAGCCTGATGTTGACAGTATTGAAGGACTTTCACCGGCTATATCTATAGACCAGAAGTCAACTAACAGAAATCCGCGTTCTACAGTAGGAACTGTTACAGAAATATATGATTATTTTCGACTTCTCTATGCAAGAATTGGTATTCCGCATTGCCCGAAATGCGGACGGGAAATCAACAAACAGACAGTTGACCAGATGGTTGATGTTATTATGGCGCTTCCTGAAAGAACTAAGATTCAGGTTCTTGCACCTGTTGTCCGTGGACGAAAAGGTGAGCATGTAAAGCTGTTTGAGCAGGCAAAGAAGAGCGGATTTGTGCGTGTTATTGCTGATGGAAGCATGTACGAGCTGACAGACGATATTAAGCTTGATAAGAATAAGAAGCATAATATTGAGATTGTTGTAGACAGACTTTCTGTAAGAGACGGAATCCAGAAACGACTTACAGATTCTATTGAGACAGCTCTTAAGCTTGCCGAAGGTCTTATGACAGTAGATGTTATTGATGGTGAGACGCTTAATTTCAGTCAGAGCTTTTCCTGCCCAGACTGTGGTATAAGTATTGATGAGGTTGAGCCAAGAAGCTTTTCGTTCAACAATCCATTTGGCGCATGCCCGGATTGTTTCGGACTTGGTTATACAATGAAGTTTGATGCAGAGCTGCTTATACCGGATGAGAGTCTCAGCATTGATGAAGGCGCTATTGTCGGAATGGGATGGCAGTCATCTAAGGACGAGGGCAGCTTTAGCAGGGCGGTTCTTGATGCACTTGCAGAGGAATATGGATTTTCATTAAAGACACCATTCAAGGATTATCCTGATAATATTAAGGATATTATTATCAATGGTACTAAGGGACATTCTGTAAAGGTTAAATATAAAGGCCAGCGCGGAGAGGGTGTATATGATGTCGCATTTGAAGGTCTTATTAAGAATATGGAGAGAAGATACAGAGAGACATATTCTGATAATACCAAGCAGCAGTATGAGGAGTTTATGAGAATCAGACCTTGTTCTGCCTGTCACGGACAGAGACTTAAGCCGTCTTCACTTGCTGTTACTATTGCAGATAAGAACATATATGAGATTACTAACATGTCTATTATAAAGCTTCAGGAATTCCTTGAGAATATGAAGCTATCAGAGAGACAGTTGTTTATTGGTGCAGAGATTCTTAAGGAAATCAAGGCGAGAATTAAGTTCCTTGTAGATGTAGGGCTTGATTATCTGGCACTTTCGCGTGCTACAGGAACTCTGTCAGGCGGTGAAGCACAGAGAATCAGGCTTGCTACACAGATTGGTTCAGGTCTTGTGGGCGTGGCGTACATCCTTGATGAGCCTAGCATAGGTCTTCACCAGAGGGATAACGATAAGCTGCTCTCGGCACTTATGAAGCTGAGGGACTTAGGCAATACACTTATAGTTGTCGAGCACGATGAGGATACTATGCGTGCAGCGGATTATATTGTAGATATAGGTCCGGCAGCGGGCGAACATGGCGGGGAGGTTATAGCTACAGGTACGGCAGAGGAGATAATGAAGAATGAGAATTCCATAACAGGTGCGTACCTCAGTGGAAGAAGAAAGATACTTGTCCCGGAAGAGAGAAGAAAACCTACAGGTTATCTCACAATAAAGGGAGCAAGGCAGAATAACCTCAAGAATATAGATGTGGATATTCCGCTTGGTATTTTTACATGTGTCACAGGTGTCTCCGGTTCCGGAAAGAGCAGTCTTGTCAATGAGATACTTTATAAGAGACTGGCAAGAGACCTCAACAGGGCGAGGACTATACCGGGTGAGCATGATGATATTATAGGAATAGAGAAGCTTGACAAGGTTATAGCGATTGACCAGTCACCTATAGGAAGAACTCCGCGTTCTAATCCGGCCACCTACACAGGTGCTTTCGACCTGATAAGGGATTTGTTTGCCTCAACCTCTGACGCCAAGGCGCGCGGCTACTCCAAGGGACGTTTCAGCTTCAATGTCAAGGGTGGTCGCTGCGAGGCATGTTCCGGTAACGGCTACAAAACGATTGAAATGAATTTCTTACCCGATGTATACGTTCCGTGCGAAGTCTGTCATGGTAAACGCTATAACCGTGAAACGCTGGAAGTACGTTTTAAGGGAAAATCTATTGCCGATGTGCTGGATATGACTATTAATCGTGCAGTAGAGTTCTTTGAGAATGTTCCTCAGATCCTGAATAAGATCAAGACCATCCAAGATGTAGGATTGGGGTATATCAAACTGGGACAATCGTCAACAACTCTTTCGGGAGGTGAGAGCCAGCGTGTGAAATTGGCTACTGAACTTTCAAAACGAGATACCGGAAAGACTTTGTATATTCTTGATGAACCGACTACCGGCCTGCATTTTGAAGACATACGTGTGTTGATGGGAGTCCTGAATAAATTGGTAGATAAAGGCAATACCGTGATCGTTATTGAACACAACCTGGATGTGATTAAGATGGCGGATTACATAATAGATATGGGGCCCGAAGGTGGTAAGGGAGGAGGAGAACTTCTCAGTTTCGGAACACCGGAAGAAGTTGCGAAGAGCAACAAAGGATATACTCCAAAGTTTCTTCGCGAGGAATTGAAAATCAATTAAAAATTCATATTGTATGATGAGGATATGTCAAAATTCGTATTCGCCACCGATTACACAGATAAATATTATTGGCTGTCAGTAGACTAAAAAACGTTCAGTGTAAATCTGTGTGACCTGTGGTGAGTTATGACACACCTTCATCGTATTTGTCCGAGGTTAACTTCGTGATTGCAGGAAGTTAACTTCGTAAAGTTACATTATTAACTTACTAATGGGCAGCTCCTTTCTGTGGCTGCCGAAATACACATATTGTCTATGAAAATCAATAAGACCAATGCCGCCCGTCTGCTGGATAAGGCCAAGATTGCCTATGAACTTATTCCTTACGAGGTAGACGAAAGCGATCTGAGTGCCGTGCATGTAGCGGCAAGTTTGGGAGAGAATATTAATCAGGTTTTTAAAACCCTCGTACTTCACGGTGATAAAACGGGATATTTTGTTTGTGTAATTCCAGGAGATCAGGAAGTGAACCTGAAGCTTGCTGCTAAAGTGTCCGGCAATAAAAGTTGCGATATGATCCCTATGAAAGAGCTTCTGTCCGTCACCGGATATATCCGGGGTGCCTGTTCGCCCATCGGAATGAAAAAGCATTTTCCTACCTATATTCATGAAACCTGTCTGGGCTTTCCGTATATTTATGTAAGTGCAGGGCAGAGAGGATTGCAGATAAAAATAGACCCTAAAGAGCTAATAAACGAGGTTCGGGCGGAAGTTTGTGTATTATATACTGTTTAATTTCAGTAAAAAGTATATATTTGCAAAAAATATCTATTTAATAATCTAATATTCTAATTTTATGTTTGAAGGACAACCTAAGGGTTTGTATGCTCTGGCACTTGCCAACACAGGCGAGCGATTCGGTTACTACACCATGCTTGCGATTTTTACTTTGTTTTTACAAGCAAAGTTTGGTTACACTGCTGCTGAAACTTCTACTATTTTCGGATGTTTTTTGGCTGCTGTTTATTTTATCCCCTTCTTTGGCGGTATTCTTGCCGATAAGTTTGGTTATGGTAAGATGGTGACAATGGGTATTGTGGTCATGTTTATTGGCTATGCGCTGCTCGCCATCCCGACTTCCGATAACTCCGGCAAAATAATGATGTTCGGTGCGTTGGCCCTGATTGCTTGCGGTACCGGTCTTTTTAAAGGTAATTTACAGGTGATGGTGGGTAATTTGTATGATGCCCCCGAATATAGTTCCAAACGCGACACTGCATTCAGTATTTTCTATATGGCTATCAATATTGGCGCAATGTATGCTCCGACAGCCGCAACGAAAGTAACCAATTATATGTTGGGCAAGGCAGGTCTGTCGTATGTCCCTCAGATTCCTTCATTGGCACATCAATATCTCGATGGAACAATCACTCCTGCCAACCAGGCTACTCTGGAATCCTTGCAGGCTGCACAAAACTTTACCGGTGACATTGCCACTTTCTGTACTACTTATATCGATAAGCTCTCCGAAGCTTACAACTATGGATTTGGTGTGGCATGTGTGTCCTTGATTATTTCAATGCTTATTTATGTAGCTTTCCGTTCTACATTTAAACATGCGGACTATAACTCTAAACAGGCTAAGCCGGCCAACGTGGTAGAAGAGAAGTTGACTCCGGAACAGACTAAACAACGTATCGTAGCTCTGTTGCTTGTGTTTGCCGTAGTTATTTTCTTCTGGATGGCTTTCCATCAGAACGGGTTGACATTGACATTCTTCGCTCGTGACTATACGGCACAAGAGGTGACCGGTCTCGACCGTCTGGGCTTCAATATCGTGAACCTGACCTTCTTGCTGATCGTTATCTACGGACTGTTTTCACTGTTCCAGGGTAAAACCGGAAAGTCGAAAACGATTGCCGGTGTAGTAGTTATGGTGGCACTCCTCTGCCTGGGATGGAGTTATACTTCTATGGATCCTACAATCAACATCCTGCCACAGATCTTCCAGCAGTTTAATCCGTTCTTCGTGATCGCTTTGACTCCGGTTTCGCTGGCAGTGTTCGGCTATCTGGCCAGAAAAGGAAAAGAACCTTCTGCACCGCGTAAAATCGGTATCGGTATGATGATTGCCGTATGTGGTTTCTTGATCATGGCTATCGGCTCTATCGGTCTGCCTACTCCGGACGCTTTGGCTGCCAGTGGCATTGAGAAGGATGCGTTGGTTTCTCCGAACTGGTTGATCTCCACTTATCTGGTTCTTACTTTTGCCGAGCTTTTCTTGTCACCGATGGGTATCTCTTTCGTTTCGAAAGTAGCTCCTCCCAAGTACAAAGGTATGATGATGGGTGGTTGGTTTGCTGCAACTGCCATTGGTAACTACCTGGTTGCCATCATCGGTTATCTGTGGGGAGGCATGCAATTGTGGATGGTATGGAGTGTGCTTATCGTATGCTGTTTGCTGGCCGCCCTGTTTATCTTCTCTA